>SWCD01022811.1_pt2 | contig 143712 bp, 110 predicted proteins | sample 4693011 | NCBI WGS metagenome assembly SWCD01 (sample SAMN10267278, study PRJNA491770) | bioreactor metagenome | isolation source: DHS bioreactor inoculated with marine | place: Japan: Omine Ridge, Nankai Trough
AAACAAATTTATAATCAAAATTCGAAACAACGCTTTGCGGTAAAAGCCACAAGGTGGCTATGTTGTTAGGTATTGTCCGCTTGATGGATCAAGGAATAGATAGGGTTTCCATTGCTGGGTTACATCGTAATGACGATGAATAAAAGTTATATAACTTGGTCGGGTCGGTTTGCGCAGAAGTTTCATCCCCACCTGTTCGGGTTTCCTGTCGCCTTTTTTGTTATTACAACGCGTGCAGGCACAGACAAGGTTTAACCAACTGTCCTGGCCATTCATCGTTTTGGGAATAATATGATCGACAGTCATTGGCCCTCGTGAAGATCCGCAATACTGGCAGATATTGTTATCACGCATAATTACATTTTTACGAGAGAGCATAATTTTTTTGAAAGGGACTTTACGGTATTGCCAGAGACGCACCACCGATGGCAGAGAATAAGAGTTATCAACCGTTCTGATTTTAAGTCCGTTGGCAGTTTCGATCATCTCTGCTTTATTGGAAAAGAGCAATAGGATAGCCCTTCTGGCCGAACAGACAGTCAGGGGTTCATAGTTTTGATTTAAGAGCAGAACTCTTCTATTTACTAACGGCGTGTTTAACATCTTACTTACTTTAACAATCGAAAGGCATACCTGATTAAAAAAATTATAACAAAGGGGCAGATGTGAACATCTGCCGCCCACAGAAAAACATCAAGATATTCAATTCAATTGTAGTCAGATACAGACCGGCCGACCGGTACAAAGAAGATAAGAATCATTTACTTGCCCTGTCAGGCAGGTACAAAGTTATCTGACAGGTTGAAATATCAATTATCAAAGATAAGAAAACTAAAATCCTTATGTCAACAGCTTAACTGTTTTTATTATTATAAAATACTTGTAATAATTCGAATAATAGATACATTATTTAACTATACGATTAGAATAATAAACAGGGCATCATGAAACTATCAGGAAATTTAATTATCAGATTTTTGTTAATAGTTGTTCTAATTTCATTTGTATCCTGTTCAAATTTTACTACAATTAATTTCAATCCGGAAAATTCACCATATTCATATGACTTGAACAAATATCTATTTTGTTTTGAGGAATCACTTAACGAAAATCATGTGGAAATTCTTGCAAAACATGTAGATACCAGTCAGAATTACATTTATGACATAAATTATCTTCACCCCCCTGGAAAACCAATATCAGCCAGTAAAGATATTGCTATGTGTTATATGATTAAAGGGACCGTTTCTGTTTCTATGGATCCTGATAATAAATATAAAATAGACATAGTCTCTTTATCATGGAATCAGGAGGGGCCAACAGAAAATGATATTATCGAAGCGTTTAATAAAGATATAATAGATGAGTTTATTATTAAAATTGAAAAACTGTAAAAATATATTACTTCTACTTATACTGTTTTATTTTTGTAGTGGAAATATTATTGCCGAAAGCAAATTCAATGTAGAGGTAAAAGATTTTTTCAACACTCTCCCCTATAAAACATGTGTTTGGAAAGTTCCGATCAATCAGACATTTCCACTTAATAATAAATCCTTTATCTCTGCAAAGAAAATTTTTGGAAGGAGTAACTCCGAATCAACAAACCAACTTCTGACTCTCACCTCCTCTATATATACAAATGATACTTCTTACTTTTATTATATACCTTATAAGGAAAAACCAATTGGACCATTGATTTTGTTAACTCCCGATAATCAAGAGCTATATGGTGCAGAAACAAATTCACCTCTGGCTTTATCACTGAGTGATTCTCTGGATATTGATTCTCTTATTATTAATTTCTCAAGTACATTTACAACCTACAGAGAACTTATGGAAAAAGAGAAAAAGTATAAAAAGAAATTGGGTAATAAGTGGCCAATACCTTTGGGAATTGGATTGCTAGCTATGTATGATATTGTCAAATATGAACGTCATTGGATATTTTTTCTTGCGGAAGTAACTTTGAGTACCTCTGTAATTATTAATTACTTTTATAACTTAATCAAACACAAAAAAAGAGTGAGTAAATTAGAAAAGATCACTCATCAGTTGAATAATTGGAACGAGAAATAATGTACTAAAAAAGGCTGCCTTTATCAGGCAGCCTTTTAAGTTACTTCGGATACTCCTTCACCCCTACTCTTCCTGCATAGCTTTTTCTATCTCATACTTTTTGATTTTATCAAACAGTGTAGTATAATCAATTTGAAGAATGCGCGAGGCTTTGCGTTTATTGCCCCGGGTCTCTTTGAGAACTCTGATTATTGTTCCCATTTCTGCTTTCTTCTGGGCGTGAGCCCCAATCTCTTTGAGTCCGGCACCGTCACGCAAATGAATTTCATTATTTCTTTTTATTCTAATCGCCAAATGTTCAGGAGTTATCTTTTTTCCCTCAGCTAAAATAATCGCCCGTTCAATTGTATTTTCAAGCTCACGGACATTGCCCGGCCAGTGATAAGATTCCAACAGCTTGGCGGCACTTTTTGAAAGAGACATCGTCCCTTTTTTTAATTCACGGCTAAACTTATCAATAAAATAATCAGCGAGAAGGGTTATATCATCAACTCTCTCCCTGAGCGGTGGAATTGTGAGGGGAAAAACCGAAAGGCGATAATATAAATCTTCACGGAATTTTTTGGTTTTAATAAGATCCTGGATATTCATATTGGTGGCGGCGATAACACGGACATCAACATCTATCTGTTTGGTACCACCCAGACGTTCAAAATTTTTCTGCTGCAAAACTCTCAGCAATTTCGCCTGAAGAGAAATATCCATATCCCCGATTTCATCTAAGAATATTGTCCCGGTATTGGCTATTTCAAATTTACCCATTTTGCGAACTGCCCCGGTGAAAGCTCCCGGTTCGGAACCAAAGAGTTCATTTTCCAAAAGATTATCCGGTATCGCGGCGCAGTTGATAGCGATATAAGGACCATCCGCCCGAAGAGAAAGGCTGTGAATCGCCCGACCGAATAATTCCTTGCCTGTCCCGGAATCACCCTGGATTAAAACCGAAGCATCCGACTTGGCAACTTTTTCAACCAATCCGAAAATCTCGCGCATCTTGTCATTTTTGCCAACAATATCTGAGAATCCTTTATGCCCCATGACCTCTTCCCGAAGGAGAGTATTCTCAGCAAGCATTCTACGGTTCTCAAGGGCTCTGTTTATAAGAACACAGAGATGCTCGGTATCAAGCGGCTTGGTGATAAAATCATAAGCGCCATTTTTCATAGCTTCGACAGCATCTTCAATTGTCCCATAGGCAGTCATGACAATCACCGAAGTTTCAGTATCATATTCTTTGACGGCATTGAGAACTTCGAACCCGTTAACTTCCGGCATCCTCAGATCAGTCAGAATGAGATCATAAGATTTATTGCGAACCAGATCCAGCGCGCGTTTTCCATCGATGGCCGAATCAACCCGGTAACCTTCTTCGGTCAGAGTTTCGGTCAGCATGTTGCGCATGGAATCTTTATCTTCGACAACAAGAATATTTGGCATATCCTCTCCTTAAGAGACTAAACTGTTTTTTCCTACCTGAAAAGTATCTCTTAAAAGAATCGGAACAGCCCTACTGTTTTATAAATCAATTGGAGAAATAAGGGTTTATTAGAAGTGTAATAGACAAACCTTGTGCAATATTTAACCACAAGCTGTAGATTAATTGTCGAAACCACAAGGATTTCGACCTACTAAACTACGAATACTACTCTTTCAAAGAAAACAGGCAATGCCTGTGGATCTGCTATTGCGCCAGGTAGAAGTGGCTACGCCACCTACTTTATAAATACAGTCTTCTTGATACCACAAACATCGGCGCGGAGTTTGAGGATCTCGCCTGCTATTTTGGTTGGGGTAAGTTTATAGAATCCTGCTGGAAATTTATTTGCTATAAGTGGTGTAATTGTTCCCTGAACATCATTTTCCAGTTTTACATAGACAAAACAGACCGAGTCGGTGACACTAAATTCTAATGACTTGATTCCTGATAAAGAGAACGGATCATCAACATAAAAAGAATCGACTCTATCCGACCTGATAAGCGTAAACAAAGAATCAGACATAATAATTTCCGGATCAACCCAGGCTTTTTCCCAGATTCCTTCGGCTATTTCAGGTTGATTATAAACGGCAGGACGTTTAATGCATCCCGAAACTAATATTATAAAAATGCTCAAAAATAACAGAAAAGTTCTGTGATACTTCATGGGAGGTAGGTTACCTCTCTCTTGTATAGGTAATCACCTAGCAATACTTTTATCATGTAGTTACCCCGACGGACTTTTTTCTCATAAACCCATTCATATTGATAATCACCCTTATTTAAAAGTGAATCCAAAAGAAGAGTATCCATCGGAACACCTCGCCTATTACATATTATTATTGAAGCAGGAACTGAATCTTCAATGATTTTAAAAGCAATTTCAAAAACATTGCTGGTATCCAATGGAGCAAATTCAACTGCTTTTTCCCATTTGGAATATTGAACCGTCAGCTCCCTGGCTCTTGTATTTCCACCGCAAAATTTAATTGTATACGGATAATTTCCTTCAGAAACAAAATTTCCAAAATCATCCCTCTTATCCCAGAAGAAATTATAATATCCCGGTTTAGCCACAAAATTAATTAGATGGCGAACTTTTTTCTTATCCTCATTAAAAATATTAATGTCCAATCGACATCTTCCATCCGTTTCAACAGGTATCCAGATCCTTACTCTTTCGGCATCAATTGAATCTTCCGGTGGAGTAGAAAGGCCATCAACCGTTTGAGCAGACAGATTCAAAGAGAATAGTATTAATAGAAGGCTCATTAGGCCAATATTTCTGAGACTATTATTAATGTTCATATTCATTTTACACTTATCCCCTCAAAATAGTCAAGGTAATATATTTTTTATGGACGGCATTTCCGACAGGGAGACAATCCCTCCCATAGTGCTTCATTTCTGAAATCAAATAATCGGCTATTACTATCATTAGTCGCTTTTTTTAAATTGCTGCAGCCGGGACGATGGAACCTGAACGAACCAACCCGAGCAATATAATATTCCTCATTTTCTCTTGGTAACGACCATAATCCGACTTTGTTTTCAATCGCATATCTTTGCGCTTTAAATAATTCCTCAGTTTCAGGACGATCAATATCAGTATCTTTAAATAGATAGAGATAACCCAGTCCTTTTTCAAGGATTACTTTATTCACAAATATTGAATCTACATATAAATAACCCAATAAGCGGCCATATTTGTCTCTTCGTCGGTTGGCAAATTCTATTTGGACAGCTTCACCCAAAACTAATTCAGAAAGAAACCGGGTTGCCTCATTATATAGGGGCTCACCTTTTTCGGGAGTATCAATTGAAAGCAGGCGAAGTTTGTCCCCTCCTTTTAGTTCAACAGTATCTCCATCCAGTACTTTGGTGACAATAAATCTTTCATTGGGTACAACATCTTCATCTATTTCTTCAACAAGTCGGAACCCAACTATAATGACTACCAGTATTACTAAAATCAGATATCGAATAAGTTTAAAGCTTTTGTTTCTTCTTCTCAATTTTGCACCTGTCCAAATATCTCAATTTCTGACCAACCCGAAGGTTTCCTATTTAATTCTATCAAGGCGTCAACTCTATCACGAATATCTTCTACATGAGTTATCAACAAAATTTGCGGAAACCTCTGTTTGAGATTTGCCAGAGCCTTTAGAATCAACTCTTTGCGTTCATCATCCTGAGAGCCGAATACTTCATCCAAAATTATAAAAGACCGGTCCAAACCCGCCGATTCTGTCAATGCTAATGAGATTGATAACCGAAGACATAAATTTGCCAAATCTTTTTCCCCGCCCGAAAATCTCTCAATACCAAAAAAACTTCCTGAATCCATCAACCTGAGATTATAATCTTCATCAAGCTCAACCATAGAATAACGGCCATCGCTCATCTCTTCCATCAGTTTGCTTGAAAAATCTGATAGTGTCGGGCGGATCCGGGAAATTAAATGCTCCCTGAACTCAGAGAATAATTGACTAAGTTTTTGTCCATAGAATTGCTTGTCGCGAGATTCATCCAATTTCTGGCTGATTTTTTGTAATTGATCTAATCTCTCCATCTGAGATTCAAAATCTTTCTGCGTTACTTTCAGTTCAGTATTATTGGCTATATTTAGATTTCTGATACTATCCATTTTTGTTTGAACAGATTCGAGTTCTTCCTTTGCTATTTGAAATGATGATTCAGAAAAACTAAGTTTTTCTTTTTGTTTCTGAAGATCATCAAGTTCCTGTCCAGAATTTTTTATTCTGGATTGAATATTATTGATATCCTCATCTACAATAGGCTGTCTCGACAGTTTCCCCTGATACAGGCTAAGCTCTTTTTGCTTGTTTTCTAAATATTTGATCTTATCAGCCAGATCACTAAATTGATTTTCATCAAACTTCACCTTATCAATTTCCCTGAGCTGGTTAATATCTTTTTCAATTGATAATATTACGTCCTGAAGTTGCTGATTATAACTGGCTTTTTCTCTATTTGAAGAAGATGTATTAATACTAATCTCTTTATATAAATTTACAGATTTGTCCAATTCTTCTGATTTAGATTTCAGTACCAGACCGATTTTTTTTAATTTCATGAGTTTTTGAGATTTTGACTCATTGAGCAAACTAAGTTTGCTAAGCTCTTTATTCAGGTGATCTTTTATACCATGTAAATCATCCCCAAATGGCCGTTGACATCGATCACAAACAGATTCAGGACCAAACTGATTAATATCTTTCATTTGGTTTTTAAGAATCTCAATTTGAGACTTTACAGTTTCGACAATAGCTTTCTGATCAGAGTAATCTTCCCTTTTTTCTTCTAATTCAGTTTTGCATTGCTGGGCAAGAGAATCAATATTTTCAGGGATTTCAGACAATTGGAAATTATATTCCTTTAACTTCTTAGCTAACTTATCAAACTCTAATGTAATTTTCTCTTTTTTATTTTCCTGTTCAGAAATACGATTTTGCAGTTGCAGAACAAGCTCGAACTGTGTTTTTGCTGTTTTAAGATTGTCAAAATCTCTTTTTAATTGGGGTAGTTCAACTACTTCGATTTTTAATTTTTCAGCTTTTTGAGCAAGCTTTTTAAGCTCCTCAAATTCTTTGTTTAATCTCTCAAGATTATCATTCTGAGTATTAAGAGTACTATTTACGGCATCTGTTTGAGCAGAAAGTTTTACCCATTCTGATTTGGATTCCTGATACTTTTGATAAGAATCTGATTTATTTTTTAATGCTTTCTCAGCATATTTTAATTCAGAGTTTAGTTTATTCTGTTTTTGCTTCAATTCTGTCTGTTTGCGGCTGAGATCAGCAATCCTTTTCTCGAGTTGGCTGGATTCTCCAACTTGATTCTCAAGAAGCTGGACCCGGTCCTTATATCTTCTGATATCCTCTTTGGTCTTTTTTATGGCCTTATCAATTTTCTCAATACCGAGCATCCCGGCCAGATGATCCTGGCGTTTTTTGGGCTGTAAATCCGAAAGAGCATTTAGTTCCTGTTGACGGGCTAAAAAAGAAGTATTAAAACCTTTCCAATCCAACCCCAACAATTCACCGACATATTTCTGGGTCTCTTTTACTCCGACCGATTCGGAATTATCCCCGCGAAATAGCTGAACCTCCGGATGCTCTCTTTTTCCGATTAATTGTCTGATAATTTTATATTTCTCACCATTTATTGAAAAAGATAGCTCAACTTCGCAATTATCCTGCGGAAGGGCAAATTCTGATTTAATTTCATCTTTGCCTGATCGTGCTGCGGTATTGCCATATAAAACCCATGATATAGCTTCTATTATTGATGATTTCCCGGCACCATTTTGGCCAATAATGCCAGTTACCTGATCACCAAAATCAATATTTACTGATCTTATAACTCTAAAATTCTTAATAACTAACGAATTAAGGCGCATTATACAGGAAAACAGAAAATACTAACGCCTGTCAAGCACATACTGAGATAAGAAATAATAAAGATACAATTATATAGATACTCACAAATATTTATCAGAAAAAGAAGAATATGAAATAATTTCCATATATACTTTTATTTGCCTTTAATGAACTAATTTTGATCACAAAATGCCGTCCGCATTCTATAAGGCGTTGTTGATTAAGTGGTTAGACGCAAAACCTATCTATTACTATTTATATAGTGTAGCTAAGTTTAATGGAAAAGTTTTCCTTTTTCCCTTGACAAATTTCGATAATGTAGTAGTATGAGGGCGAGCGTGTGCTGATCACGAGAATCTGAGAGCCACTTTTGATTTGAGTGACAACGTTCAAACCTCTTTTTTTGTTACAGTTTGCTAAAGATTCAAATCCTTTGATTATTCGCAAGTTTAGTTAGGGGTATGGATTGTATAGTTGAAACGTTCTAACCTTTTACAGGTCAAAACAACTACGACAATACAACCGCCAAAAAAACTTTACAGATTGTACTCGTAATATCCTTTTTACTATTTTTACTAATCCGATAATTGATAGCTATGTTATTATAATGTAGTGATGCAATTAAGGAGGTGACAGAAGCGATAGTACACTGATTTGATAAACGAAAAAGCACAAACTTGATTCGACTTAAATAATGTAGACTGGGGTTTAATAACCCCGACTCCGAATAGAGATATGAGGAAAGATTGATTGGATACCTTAAGATAGGAACAATTTATGAATACGATGGCTAAAGAGCATGTCTCACAATTCCCTGAACATTCATGTGAGGATATGGCGGAATGCCTTATGACTGCCGATAATAAAATATCAGCAAGTCCGGTAATCAGCCGGCCTTTAAGTGGCGTATTCAAAGCTTTCCTTACTTTAAGGAGGAAATAAATGTTAAGAAAACTGATAATCGCAGTATTCGTTGTAGGACTCGTGTTAGCTCTGAACGGTACAGCAATTTCAGATGTGTTTAAAGAAGGAATGACCCCTGTGGAAAGATTTGACCCGTCAAATGCACGGTTCAATGATGTCGTCCGCGGTGGACAGCAAATGCCTTCTTTCAAAAAACCTGCGTCCGCTCTTCAAGCGCTTCCTCCGGGACAGTTCTTGACGGCTCCTCCATTGGATTATTTCTGTGATGTACAGGATTATACCGATGGTGTACCGTATTATCAATGGACAATTCCGGATGCATATGGTGATGATCTGTTTAATATGCGATTCACCACAGAAGAGAACTACGATTGTACACTGTTTTATGCTCATTTGCTTATGAACGGTAATGCAATGGTTGGTGCTCCTGATATGCGCGTGTATTTATGGGACGACGATGGTTTTGGATTCCCAGGTAACAAACTCGACTCTGTCGATATACTTAACGCTGCTCTGCCTGCAGTCGGCTTAGGCTGGGTAACAGCAGACTTCTCAGCTGGTGGATACATCTTCTCGGATGGCGAACAGTATCACTATGGTTGGACCATTCTTCAGAATGATCCCGGTGATGTTCTCGCTGTAATCTCCGATGAAGGTATTGGTCCTTTTGCTGGTGAAGAACGCAGTTATGAGTATTATGGTGGAGCCTGGGGGACGATGTTAAATGATTGGGGTGCCGATGTATCGTTCTTTATTTTATCAGAACGCTGCTGTGGCGAAATCCCTTTCACCGATTGCTATTGGAACTCTGATTGGACAAATCTTGCATATATATGGGCCGCTCCTCACCCTTCATGGGGTGATAGTGCATACGCTCATCGTTATAGCGTAGATGGTCCGGAAACCCTTATCTTCGTCGATGCTTATGTATACGACCCAGGTAATGGAGCTTTCGGTACTGACGATGTCCATATTACACTTTATGATGATGCTTCAGGCTTACCTGGTACTGCTTTTGCGTCCCAGACTATGACTGCTGGCTCATATGTAAATGGTTGGAACCAGTTCTATTTCAATGAAATAGTTGATGCTCCTTTCCATGTTGCCTTCTCTTCATCTGCTACTGTCGATTATGAATACTGTGTATCATCCGACGGTTCTGATGGTGTAGGCGCTTCATCTTCGATATTTGACACATCTGGTGCTGGTGATTATGGTTGGGTTTCCATGCTTGATGGCTGGGGAACTGACTATAACCTCGCTTTAGATGCTTATATGTGTAAAGATGAATATGCCCTTTGTTCATGGAATTATTGCTATAACGGACTTGGCTATCTCTGGAGACTTCCCGATGCCTATGGTGATATCGGTGAAGGACAGAAAATAGCTGCTGCTTCAGCTGGTGCTGAATGCCGTCCGCAAGAAGTCTATGTATTGTTCTATTGGTCCGGTACTTCCGGATATGCTACTCAGTACACCTACAACACCGAGATATCAATTAATCCTGATGTCGCCGGTTTGCCAGGTCCTGCTGCAGCAACAATTACATTAACTCCTGCCGATTATCTTGCCGCGGGTCTTACTGGTCCTGGCGTAAACGGTGTATGGATGTTGGTTGACTTCGAAGATATGGCTTATATTTCTGGTGACTACTGGGTAACTGTTACTTCTCTTGCTCCAACCCCGGAAACTGGTATCAGAGTAGTCTCTGACGCTGGTGGTGGCCCTTGTGTTGACACTTGGGTTGAAAACTACGGTGGTGGTGATGGAGATTGGCACTTAATGACAGACGGCTGGGGCGTTGGCACTGATTGGGCCATGATCGTCGAAGCTGAACATTGTTGTGTGCCTTACACTGGTCGCGTATGTGGTACTCCCACCGACTTCCCAACCCTTATGGGTGACCAAGCCCGTACTGGTGCGACTTTTGTAGAATTAACTGATCCTCAGTGTGATCTCACACTCGACTGGAATTACCAGGGTAATGATCTTAATATCTGGACTGGTCCAGTCATCTATGGTGATTATATTGTTCAGTCATTTACTGACGAATATAGAGTCTTTGAACTTGATGGAACCGAAGTGGGCTGGTCCCCTTATGTTCCTCAAGCTGGTGTATTTGCAGCTGGTGACCTTCGTTGTGCACCAACCATCGCAGATGTTGGAACCTATCCAAATCCTATTATGTTCTGTGCTGGTGGTTCAAATAACGAAGTCCACGCTGTTGACTTCACTACCGGTGCCCTTATTTGGGCTCATGATGTAGCTGGCGTCGGTCCTAGTAATTTATTTGGTAACACTCGTTGGGGTGTCTTCACCGTATTAAACGATGTTGTTTACTGGGGAACTGACGATGGATATGTAGTTTCAGCTGATGCTGCAACTGGTGCATTCTTCTGGAATGTCGCCGGCGATGCTGATCCTGTTGCTATGGGTCAGCCTACATGGAAATCCGGTGCTACCGATGGTACTGACTTATTCTTTAGCACACGTTCAACTGCTGTTGAAGGTGATATCTATTCAATAAACGCTACTACCGGTGCTATTAACTGGCAGTTATCTGCAACTGCTGGCTTACAGGGTTCTGCTATTTACACTCATGCTGGTGGATACCTCGGCGACGAAGGTTTCACTGGTGGAATTTCATACGATGCTGATTTCAAATGGTTGTATGCTGGTTCCCGTTGTGATGGTGGTGCTCACCCGACTGATGGTTTATACTATCGTCTGGTAGCTGCTAATGGTAATCTGGTTGGTCCAGTTACCGTTGCAAGCCGTAGTCTGTATGGTACTCCTATTGTAGATAAGAACCGCTGCTATGTCGGTGGCTTCAGCCGTTGGGCTAGCCCTCCTCCAGGTGGCGATCTTTATGCTGTTAACAAATTTACCGGTGGTGTTGACTGGGCCGTCACAGGCGGACCTGCAGCCTTCCCGTATGATGTTAATGGTGCTTTATCTTGTGAACCGGAACCGGAACCCGACTTCCTGTTCACCTTTACTTATGATGGTTTCTTACAGTGTACTGACGCTGAAACCGGTGACGAAATTTATCGTCGTCGTTCAGAGCCAGACATTGCTAACTGGACTCGTGGACAGCATGTTGCCTTAGCCGTTGACACCTATGGTGAACCGGTAATGGCCGCTGCTGATTTCCGCGGTAACCTTGCTGTATTCAGAAAAGGTGACGATCGTCCACGTTTGCAGATTGAAACTTATAGCCCGAATGCTCCTGTTGAATTTGGTGGAGCAGCTAACTTCACAGTGATTATTGATGACGTATTCTCCAATACTGGATGTGCTGACCTTAATGTACTGAGTAGTGCAGCTGACGAACTCTCATTCACAGGTTCAGATCCTCCAGGTTACGTGGCTAACAATATTCGTACCGAAATTGAAGATCGTGCGAATAAAATCGCTGACAATCTTGCCCGCGATGCTTACCTGTCCAAGTTCATCCGTCCGAATGGACTTAATGACGGTATTCTTGCCAGCCGTGAAAACAACCTTGAGAAGATGAATAACCGCGCAGCAGCTGGATTCCCGACGTTCTTGAACTCGGTTGTCCATCCTGTCGCTGGTGACGTTATTCCAGCCGGTGCTTTCTTTGCTATTGAACTGGATGTTATCCAGGCCAATATCAACCGTGGTCCTCAGCCGTTCTACCTCCAGGTATGCACTGATGATCCTGATTACTTCATCGATGATCCACTCCTTTGTCCTGAACTCTATGTGACATTAGTTGGTGGCTGTTTGATTGACTCCACTACCCTGTACTTTGGTATGGGCGCAGTCAACGAACATTTAGCCTCTAACACTGGCCGTATGGGTACTGGTGACTGGGGTGATGGACCTGCAGGACACAACGGATTCCTGATTGACGGTGACGGTGCTTCCTATTACCAGGGTGCTTATGCCTTTGGTGTTAGCCAGTACGAAGTTGCTTGTAATACTCAGGATTGGACATCCGGTGGTGGTGAAGCTGATGCTATGATCTCATTACAGCCAGATCCTAACTGGTGCGACAATGAATGTAAACCTTTCTTAGATGCTGGTGTAACCCTCGGTTACATGACTGCCGACGGTGGTCTTACCTATAATCCAATCTTAGGAAATATGGTTTGCAAGAGCTTTGTCGATTCAGTCCAGAACTATGATCTCGGTGGTGGTTGGGATTGGGAAAACTTCGGCGCTCCATTTGACAATGCAATGACTATGGGTCTCTATACCAATGGTCGCGTTGTTGGTGCTGTTGATGTTCCTGAACTCGCAAACGTTACAGTCGAAATACTGGATTTCCAGGAACGTAATGGTAATCCAATTAACGACTGGAGATTGTGGGAATTATGGGATTGTGACAATGGTGGTGACACTGTTGCCATAGATAAATCCATCTCGTCTGCCTGGGCTTACAATCCGGCTACCGGTGCGTCCTGGGGTCAGATCAAGATTCCGTTTGGTTGTGGATACGATCCAATAGTCAACACTGTTGGTCTATATGGTTCATCCAATAACTTCGGTTTCTTTGAATGGAATGTCTACTGGGATTCTGCCTACGGCTATGCCGCGCAGACTCTTGGTGCTCCTCCTGGAACCAATCCAGGTCACTACAGTTATAATATGAGCGCTGGTGATGGTGAAGCAATGGTTACTTTAGCTGCTCACGACTTCGCTGGTGGTGATAACCTTGAAATAGCTATTGCCCATTTTGGTGCTCTCACATTCACCGATCCTACAGTTGGTACTGAACTCGCCCCATTAGCCGTTATGGTTAATCAGTGGTGTGGATTCGGTCGTGGTGATGGTAATAATGATGGCTTGGTTAACCTTGCTGACATTATTTATATCGCTAATGCCGCCAATGGCGGACCTGGCGGTGTGCCGTTTGCTCACCTCCTTGATGTAAATGCTGATGGTAATGTTGATAACCTTGATGCATTATACATGATCGACTTCTACTTCAATGGCGGTCCATGCCCTGTTGGAGACTTTGTATTCTAAACTGATTTTTCAGTTTGTTTATAAATGGAAGCGAGGTTTTTTAAACCTCGCTTCTTTTTTTATGGTAATAGATAGTATAATTATATTATCATGTGAGCGGCACACGCCCCCGTGTGCCCTTGATAGAATAGGTAATAGTTGCAGTAGACGAGGACGTCTGCCAGCCACATAAATTAAGGTAGCGTATAAAACAATAGATCTGAATTATGACCAAAGATGAATTAGACAAAAGAACCCAAATAATCTCGAACCTTGTCAGGGACCTGTTTGAGATCAATGCTGTCTATATAAAAAATAATGAATTGGTTTTGAGTTTGTCTCATCTTATGGACAACCATAATCTCGGATTGAAAATAATTAACGAACGATTAAAAACCGCTGGTTATGATTTCAGGTTGGATGAAAATGAAAACGGGCTTTTACTTCATATTAATCCCAAACAAAAGCTTATAATTCCACGACTCAATATTATTCTTTTTATAGCGACACTATTTACGGTTTATTTTGTCCCGGTTTTTCTAAAAAACCTGGCCCTTCCCGGTTCATTTTCAGAAATTATTGATAACACTTTGACTGATCTTGGAAATGGTCATGGAATCGAATTTACCATTGCTCTTATTTCAATATTGTTGGTTCATGAGATGGGGCATTTTATTACCAGCCGCAAATGTAACATAATAACATCATGGCCCTATTTTATCCCGGCTCCAAGCTTCATAGGCACTTTTGGAGCAGTGATAAAATCTAAATCCCCATTTTATAATCGTCAGGATCTCATTGCTGTTGGAGCTGCCGGGCCTATTGCCGGGTGGATAGTAGCTTTGTTCTGGTTAATTTATGGTTTAACAAATTCGGTCATTCTTCCAATTGATGAATTTGGATTCAAGGATATGCTCTTCTCTATGGAGGGAGAATCGATCCTTATGCGACTTGCAACCTGGCTGTTAATTGGAACCGCTCCTGAGAATTTTTATTTCAGGCTTACAGAAGCAGCCTTTGCCGGATGGGTTGGGTTGCTTATTACAGCTATTAATATGCTCCCTATCGGACAACTTGATGGTGGACATATTTTATATGGTTTGTATCGTAAACGTCAGCACATTTTGGGAATAATTGCTATGGGGGGATTGTTTATTCTGGGTTTCAGTGCTCCTACCTGGTGGGTCTTTGGAGCCTTAGGATTAATTTTTGGTATCAAACATCCTCAAACCCTCGATGATACAATCGAACCAAACAAGACCGTAAAAATTATGGGGATTATTTCGATAATAATTTTGATATTATCTTTTACACCGATACCTTTTCGTTGATGACTATTTCATCAAGACAGGATAAGTCTTCATCAATCTCATAAAGATTTTTCAGGTCAGCCTTTCCCTGGCGTAATAAAATAATAAAAGTATCTACAATTGTCGGGTCAAATTGAATACCACGATATTTTATCAGCTCCGAAACAGCTTCTTTTATAGTACTCCCTTTTCGATAAGGTCGATCAGAAAGAATGGCATCAAAAGTATCAACAACAGAAAGGAGACGACCTTCGATAGGTATATCTTCCCCTTTTAGTTTTTTGGGATAACCCTTGCCATCCCAGCGTTCATGATGAGCAATGATATATGGCTTGGCTGGTTTGAACAATTCCACTCCGCTGATAATTTTTAAACCTACTTTCGGATGCTCACGCATAATTTTCACTTCTTCATCAGTGAGCTTTGCTGGCTTATTAAGAATATTATCAGGCACTCCAATCTTTCCAATATCATGCAGAGTGCAACCCATAGTCAGATTAATTTTTTGCTGTTCATCCCACCCCATAGCCTCAGCCATCTTGCCAGCAAGAATTGAAACACGATCTGTATGACCGGCAGTATGATTGTCGCGAGCTTCAATTGCATTGGCCAAACCATGAATAGCCTCAAGGTAAGACCTCTGCAAGTCTTTGTATAAGTTATTGTTAGCTATGGCGTTGGCGGCTGAATTGGTAAGGATCGATAGTATATCAAGCTGACCGGGAGTGACCTGGCCAAATCTTGATTCAATGATGATATTAATTATTCCATGTAAAGTTCGTCTAATCAGGATTGGTTGAAAAATCGAAATTCTCACTCCCTGATTATTATTTTTTGATTTTATTCGCTGTGCTTCTATAATGGGCCGGGAACGTCTTGATTTCAGGAATTTTGATAATGTAATTTCATCACAGACAATTTCTTCCTGTTCAACTGTATCAGTAGCGCTGAAGAAATTTAACGAATCGCCGGTTTTTGGATCAACCTCAATTAGGCCGACTGCTATTGCATCAAGTTCATTTTTGCAGGATTCAACAACCATCGCCAAAATTTTTTCAATTTCAACACCTGAAGTATTGGCATTTACAATTTTAAGAAACTCTACCTGTCCTCTCAGACGAACATTTTCTCTGGTGACCTGCTGATGTTCCAATGCTCTTTCAATAGTAGTTTTTAATAGTTCCAGTTTGAATGGTTTTACCAGGAAATCATAAGCTCCTTTTTTCAGGACTGAGATTGCTGTTCTAACAGTTGGATGAGCAGTCATAAGAATGACAATAGCATCTTTATGAATTTTTAATGTCTGCTCAAGAATCTCGGTTCCGGAAAAATCCCCCATTTTCAAATCGCTTAAAACCAAATCTATCTGATGAGTATTAATATATTCAAGAGCCTTGTTCGGATCAGTCATCACAACCAGATTATATTTATCTGATGAGAGAGTTTCCTCAATGATATCACAAATATGATCTTCGTCATCAACGACAAGGATATTTATAGCAGCCTGACTTATCACTTTTTTCCTCTTCCTAAACAGATTTTCTGAATATACTAATTCATCAATCAATAGTAATTTTATCGGAGATTCCATCTGTTTGAACAGAGGTCGGAAGATTATTGTATTAAAATTGCGCTGTAACAAAAACAGTGGAACTATAAAAACTCTTCAGCCCGATAAGATGATCTTACCAGAGGACCAGAAATTACTTTGGGAATTCCAGCTTCGATTGCCAGATGTTTCAATTCGGAAAACTCAGCCGGATGTAAATATCGAACCACCGGAAGATGTTCTTTTGTAGGAGACAAATATTGACCGATTGTAAGAACCTGCAGCCTGCTTATTTTAACCATATCTTTGAAAACTTCAACCATCTCTTCGGTAGTCTCTCCCAGACCAACCATCAATCCTGATTTTGTTACTATATCAGAATTATCTCTTATCGATTTAAGCAGATTTAATGAACGCTCATATGACGCTCCGGGACGAGCTGATCGATATAAACGGGGAACTGTTTCAACGTTATGATTAAAGACATCAGGTTTGCTGTCTATAATAATTTGTGGTGCTTCCGAAACATTTCTGAAATCGGGAGTGAGAATTTCAATAGTGGTTTTGGGTAAGATATTTCTTATCTCTTCAATTGTTCTGGCAAAATGATTGGCCCCGCCATCTTTGAGATCATCACGATCAACAGAAGTTATAACTACATGTTTAAGATCAAGAATTTTGGTTGCCTCCGCTACCCGTTTCGGCTCATCTGCATCCAGTCGATTTGGCCGACCGGTAGCAATATCACAAAAACGACAACCTCGGGTACATATATGACCCATAATGAGAAAAGTAGCTGTACCCCGGTTATAACATTCACCCCGATTAGGACAATTAGCAGAATGACAGACTGTATTAAGTTTCAGGTCACGAATAAGGCTGTTAACGCGTTCATAACCCTTACCGCTAAATCCAGTTACTTTTAGCCACTCCGGCCTTCTATTTTCTTTTTTTATCAATTCTTTACTGTTCATTTTTTGCACATCAATTATTTGTACGAAAATACTTGTAAAAAGAGCAACTTCAAGGATCAAGTATAGCTGAAAAAGCACGATAATCAAGGAAAAGGATAAATATTCTGCAACCAAGGAGATATCGGATGCCCCGAATTTTGACTATACTTGGTATGGTTTTGATTATGCTCTTTTCAGGAGCAATATATGCCGTTGATAAAAAACAAGCAACTCTGATTAAAATAGACAATATGGATAGATCTGAAATTCGAGTAGATCATTCATTGGCTACAGCTGATACCTGTATAGTGCGTCATGACCAGGGTATCATGTATCAGATTAACGGATGGGTTTCCGGAGCAGAATTATTCAAAAGTTATCTGGACCCTTCCCTTACCTGCGATGCCCCTTTCCCTTTTACTATTACAGAAATTAATATGCCTATGACTTTTGGAAGTGCTACTCCATTAAATGTTTCTGTTGATGTCGAAGCAGTTGATTACAGCATTCCCGGTTGCGTCTTCCCGGGAGAATTACTGGCTGTTTCAGGTGAGTATGCTCTTCAGGTTCCCGGTCCGGGTTTGTATGATATCTGGATTCCACTCGATACACCAATTACTGTCGACGGACCATTTTTTGCAGGATTTTTTATCAGCAATGCCCTTGATCCTCTAGATAGTGCTGCCGTTGTAATTGATTCTTTCCCAACTCCCTGTGTCTCATATAACATCTGGGATGATTCTGTCGGCTGGGTAGATTTGGCTGATAACCAATTCTGGAATTTCCCCGGGCGTTTGGTTTTGTATGCTTCCGGTATTCCCAATGGTACTCCCTCTCCTGAAGTTGAAATACTCTTCCCACCTGAAAATGATTCTATTATGGGAAATGTAAATTTATGGGCAAGCGATAGAAAACATTCTGATATTGTCGATTATGTCGAGTTTGAATATAAATCAACCGGCTCAAAAACTGTGATTGGACAGATTGTTGATGGAACAAGTATGTTTCGTGATGGAACCACATCAGCAGGCACCGGAAATGGTTACAGTTTGTATTGGGATTGTGGAGGCCTGACCGAAGGTACTTATACCATTTATGCAACGGCCTATGATAACACCGATGGATCATCAACTGATAGTATAACAGTCTTTATAGAACCTACTCCTCCGACTCCAACAATAATATCTCCTTCTAACGGTGATTACTATTGCTCTTCATTGGATATGTTATTCTCAAATGTTGACGAAGACATGCAGTTTATCCAGGGGTTCATTTTACAATCAGAAGAAAACTATTCTGATGATATGATAACGCTTGGGCCCTCATCCCAGGGAGATCATTACAATGCCGCTTTGGCGGCAGTAGCCGCAATGAGAATATGGTATGATCGTGGTTACACTGGAGTGATGAAAGAAGTTGCTTATACCTTCCCTATTGATACAGTAATAAATTGGCTGGCTAAAGATTATATGGATATTGATGCAAATGGCGGAACCTACGACGATGACATGTTTGCCGGCTGGAAAGCTTATTTAGATAGCCGCGATGTTGATTACTATCTCGACTACAAGCGAAATCCTGACTACTATGATATTCGCAACTGGGTCGAAAACGAACAACGAGCTGTAGTCCTTGGAATCGGCGGAACTCCCGGTTTCTGGATTGGAGTAGACGGCTTCAATGGTTGGAACCAGGGAGACGGAAGTTTTATTATCAGAATCTCAAATCCACTCACTGGAACAAAAGAAGAACTCACAATGAGATACTTTGCCGGTAATTGGAGTTTATACTTAAATGGAACCTGGCAAAAAGTAGATATTATGATCTCGCTCCACTTTAAAAGCTGGGATATTACCAGAACCTCATTTGCAGCCGATGTTGACGGAAATGATGGTTGGTCCTTCTCCTGGACACCATTTGGAATGAACGATGGCGAATGGTATCATTTTCATGCACTGGCAAATGATGCATCCGGAATTAGCAGTACTACGAATTTATTACTAAATTATTCGTGTCTTAATGAATACATGAACGGGGATTATAATAATGATGAAAATACTGATATCCTCGATCTTGAAATACTGATGAACTTTATTGTTTTTGGAAATGCCTCTTTAATAGGCGGCGATGCTCGTTCTGATGCTAACTGCGATGGAACTATCAATGTTACAGATGTTGTCTATTATATGAATTATTTGTTCGGAGAGGGTTCAACACAGGCTCCATGTTATTAATATAAATGAAGCATTGAATACGCCAGGGCGATACAAATGTATCGCCCTATTTTTTTGTCTACTTATTTCTAGTTCGAGTAAAGGCAGCTTTCATTGCCCGGCGGGCAATTTCATCTGATATGCCGCAAAGATCCCTCAATTTATTGACCGCTTGATCAAGATAATTTACCCATTGCTTCTCAGGATATTTCTCACAAAGTTCATCAGTTATCTCATCGGCTAACGTAGTAATTAATGAGGCATACCTCTCCCTCTTGCCCACTTTCAAAAACGGAATAATATATTTGTTAGCTACATAACCAGCAAACATTACTGCTACCGAACCGACTAAACCGGCCAATGAACCAGAATCACCAAATAAAAATTCCATAAGACCTCCTATATTATTTAATTGTATTGCTTACCATGTTAGTCGCCAATAATCCTGATCGGGAATTAACAGTCTTTGACGAAGTATCGTTCCATCAGTACGACGAATACTAATTTCATATTTTGTATCCGACGGATCGAGTAGTGACGATGGAATCAAATCCAGATAAAATAGTCCGGTACTACTGGTCACCGAAGCAATAGCAAATGGAGAAATTATAATTTCGGAATATTTGACCACACCTCCCGGTAAAAATGCCGCTACCGTGGCACCGACTTCAGCAGCCCCCTGAAAATTACGAAGATAACCCCACACGCGACATACCGTAGGATCTGAAGGTGGATCAACGCTAAATGGATAGCCTACTGCTGTATCTGTCCCGGCACCTGAAACAACTACAGTATCATAAGCTTCAAATGTGTATCCGGGTGCAACAGCAATAACAATAAAACTATCAGCATCCAAATTGAATCCAATTTCACCGTTACTATCAGTTTGTCCTACTGCTATTAAACTGCTTTGCGTAATATTTCTGACTACAACATTTGCTCCTGATACTGTTTGTGAAGAACTGGTATCAAAAACTATCAGGCTGAATGAATATGCTCCTGATCCTCCGCTCACTCCCGATATTTCAGTATCTACATACTTCCCAAAAGTACCTGAGCTTGTGTGACTGCTTTGAGGTGTGTTCCAAACCCATCGTGCTATCGACGTAGAATCACTTCCGCTCACTCCCGATATTTCTGTATCTACATATTTCCCAAAAGTCCCTGAGCTTGTGTGACTGCTTTGTGGCGTGTTCCAAACCCATCGTGCTATCGACGTAGAATCACTTCCACTCACTCCCGATATTTCAGTATCTACATATTTCCCAAATGAACCTGAATTTGTATGCCCGCTTTGTGGCGTGTTCCAAACCCATCTAGCAATCGATGTAGAATCATTGATACCCTGATCAGTATTATTGGTGTCAATTATCCCTCCCTTGACAAATACAGAATCACCAATAAGAGCTAACTGATCAGACAATTCCGAACTGATAATCTGGAAATTATAATTACTGGAAGTTAAAAGATCACCTGTATTCTTTTTTGCTATTAATGCCAGATGATATCCTCCAACTGAACCGGAACTGTCTATATTTGAAACCTGTTCAGCAAATGAATAAAATTGCTTACCTCTGATAGTCGTTGAAGTAATCCGGCTGTCAGCTACAGCCATAGAATCTTTGAAGGCAATTATTCCATTGGGTCCGGTCACTATTATATAAAGAGAATCGGCTGTAGTGGGATTGCCCAGACTATCTAAAGAGAAAAAGGTAAAAGACAAAGAATCTTCCGAACCGGGTGATCCGGTTGAATTATTTACAATTGATGCCTGTGCTACAGAAACAAATAATAACAGACATAAAATTAGAATTGTTTTCTTCATTAAGCTCCCTTCTTAAATTATTTATATTTAAATCTTATTGATTTGTAATTCTTCTTCTACGATAGGTATGTTCAACAGCAACATTTGTATAAAGCAGAAGCATCGGATTTTGTGAGCTTGAACCCTCTGACGCCCTGAATACCTTTAAAGAAACATTTACAGGGAAAGCATCTTCATTAATAATCATAAAGCCATAGTCATTGCCCGAAGTATCCCAATAATTGAGAATTCGATTGAAATTATCAAAAGCAAAATATTGATCTATTCCAGTCACTGTGGCAGTACACGCAATTGCAGTATTGTAATCTCCCCCTGCCGTTGTCCAATTCAGAGAATCACTATCCCCAACATCCAAATAAGCATGATTCCAGGTTGCCCCGCTGTCAGGATCAGGATAGTTTCCAATGAGTGCTTCTGACTCGGTCCCTTCATAAAAATCGGTTGTAATAGGGTATAGGATAAATTTACGATCTACTATATCGCTTTCATAAATGCAGTAGAACAAAAATTTGGAGGAGTCAGGAATGGTTTCATCCCAGCCCGGTATTCTTACCAAAGATCGATGGGAGTTTGCCATAGTTCTCCCAATTCGGAGTTGTACCATTCCACCGCTATTGTATCGACGGCAATCCTCCCCAGATGTCTCGCTATCACAATCTTCAAAGGAGTATATAGTACAGTCTTCGATATCGCTGGTGCTTTTTAGTGTATCAACTCCGGCTGAGATAATAAACGGGAATAAGACCAATATAATAATCACAGTCAATTTCATTTGCTTGCTGCTTTCCCTGAATTATCTTTTTTTATCTTACGCGGTTTTGCTATTGTATTACTACTCAATGATTTATTGCGAATTTTATCCAGCATATCCCAGAACTCTTTGTGTCCCGAATCCCGTGGAGACAGTTTTGAATATAGTTCCAACATTTTTATTAACTCTCCTACTTTGATATCTTCTTTATCCCGTTGAAGAATATTTTCCAGACAATCAACTATCAAAATCTTAAATTTATCAAAAAGCTTCTTATCAATATTGTCTTCTTTTTTCTTATTCATCAATTACCCATCTCAATTACCATCAGATCAACCGTTACATTGTTTTCACTGTTGGGGTCACGGGCAATTTTAAATGAATTATCTTTTTCTGTACCCACAATAAATGCTGCATTTTCATCATGGGATTTTATTATAATTCTTGGTGAATCAATATTCTCCGGAAGATTATTTCCCCGATGATCAGTTAGCTCATCAAAGTTGACAGATTGTGAACCATCACCAACTCCGGCTTGTCCATACAAAATAGTTTTATTTGAACCAATTTGTTCCAGTACCAAATATTCAACTTCACTCAATCCGGGTAATCCCCAAACCTCAAATCCCGGTACAAACCAGATTCGGTGCGCCAATACATTTTCTATTCCCATCTGTAAATCTCCTTTAACTGTGAACCGGTTTATTGGGGCCATCAATTGGCGGGCGGAAAGATCTCATAAATTTGTCAGAGCGTTCTGAAAATACATCAGCCAGTTTCATCCATACTAAAGCTGATTTCTCTTCTCCTCTCAATGATGACAATTCTCTCGCTGCTGCTGTCTGACATACAATCTCAAGGGCTCTATAAGTTGCCGCAGTCTGCAGTACGGGATTGGCTCCATAGATTTGATCAGGATCAATTTCATTTTCAATGAGGCTGTTTGCTTCCAGGACAGCATTGTTGAGAACTTCTTCTGTATGGCTTTTATAAACAGGAGCATAATCGATAAGAACCGTTTCATTGATGGCTATATCTCCGCCAGTCATTCTCCGTATCTTTCCGACTTCGTCATCAATCTGATAATCAGTGTTGATAATATAGAGGACATATTTTCTGTACCAGACTGTGATGACATCGCCACTGGAAAGAACACCGTCATCTTTTATATAGAGTTGAGCATTGTTGTAGTCGATTACATAATCAACATTCTCAGTATAAACTGTCCCCAGAGAACTATCTGATGCAGTGACTACCGATCCTCTCTGCAAAGGGAAGGAATCAACAGTATTTGCACCACTGCCTAATGTAATTTGTTTTCTTTCGAGTTCGTTAGTCTGAATTGATTTTACTATCAAAGTGGATTCATCAACTGCACTTGAAAAAAAGGAAATATAGTCATCAGAATTAAGACCAACTAATTGATCATAAACCTGATCACGGATAGGAAACTCTGTTGCCAGATGATGCCTGACAAGCTCAATATTCGTGTAAGACATCTATTGCCTCCTTAATATCAAGGCGTTGATGTTTGAGATTGCTGTTATTTGACTGCCAACCGGAGCTGTACTAAAAGTTGAGGTAACTTCAATTTTAAGCCAGAAATGATTTTCATTATTTACAATTCGTTTTTGCCAATCCTGAGGAATATTGTTGAAATCATCCCATAGCAATAAATCCTTATCGGTAGAATCAAAATTATAACTGCTTCCTGAAGGAGTAAATGCGTTCCAATTGTTGCCATCCCAATAACTGTAACTGACAACTCCTCCTGAGCCGGCAGTAGACATGAGAATATTCAGGTGGCGGAACTTTTCATCCATCCCCAGGTAAAAAATATCACCACTGCTTTCCACAAGAGAGCTCGATACAGAATGAATAATATCACCAGTGGCAGCACTTGAAGATTCAGATGTTAAATCTTCATAGGTAGATGAAGTTAACTCATAAAGAACAACAACATCAAATTGTTTTGCTCGGCCATCTAAAACTGCAGGATTAGAAAACACGCCAGATTGACGAGCGCTATATTTTAATATTTTCTGATCATTAGCAAATTCAGACAAATAAATAACCATGGGAATATTTCCAGAAAAAGAAAGCTGGGGATAAATTCCATTGTCAGCATCAACAGTATAGATTACGCTCCATGAATCACCATTATACTCGGAATATTTTATAGACTGATCACACCAGACAATTCCAAGTCTCATATCTGATGCAAGTGCCAGATCAAAATGTTCCTCAAGGGATGATCCACTCGAGATAACATATTCCGTTGACCAGCTTCCTCCGCTAAGAGGTAATGATCGAATTGAAATTTTGACTGTTGCCTCGGCATAGACAGCATGAATATGGTTGTTATCAATTATCAATTTGACATAAAGCGATGAAGCACCTGCCGTAAGCTCCGTTCCAATATCACTGGGACCGCTTCCCCAGGTTGCTCCGCCGTCAGAGGAGGATTTCACCTGGAACTTTCGTATGCCACCGGTCTTTTTGGCCCATCCAACCCAGATCTTACCAGTATCTTCGATTGCCAGTGATGGGTAATATGAAGTATCACCATTATAGATTGTTACTTTTGTACTAATAGACCAAATGCCATTTGAAAAATACAATTTACGCGAAACCAAATAATCTGTGCTTGTTTCAGAATAGGCTACATAAATATTAAAATCCTCATCCATAACACAATCATAGGGCAGGTCTGATGCATCTGTGGCAATCGTTAGCGGAGTTGACCAGGAAGAATAAGGATAGTCGGCATAAGTATATTTCAACTCTCCTGCTGCAGTTTGTAATATTGCTATAAGGCGTCCGGAGTACTGCCCCGACTCCACTTTAAGCAGCATCCGTTCGGTAGGATAACCCAAACCATAAACTGCTGTTGTATCTAATATTTTTTCCTGCATGAATCCTCAATTAAGTAATGGGGCTCGAATATCGAGCCCCTTTTATTAATCATTAACTAAAAACTGAATCAAGAACCACCGAGGCTTCTTTGATTACCTTGGCATAAGTAACTGATTCCGAAATTACCGCTTCCTCAAAACGCTGTTCGATTACTTTGTCATATTCAACTGTTAATGGCTGAGTAATCACTTCTTCCACTGCAAAACGGCTGTCAAGCCCAACAACAAGATCAGTTGCAACCTCGTCACATCGAATTAATGATGCCCCTAATGGACTAAACAAATCACCACTGTTCTGGAATTTATAACCAGCCAACGGATCTTTGAATTCATCAAGGGTTAAAATAGTTTTCATTTTATCAACATGACAAATTATTGTATTCATTTCAAAGGGAGAGAACTTGGACCACAGGGTAATCAAGTCATCATAATCAAGCGTTCCAGTGGAGGCAGTATTATAGACTGTTGCTGAATTAGAATTGCCATCACCATTGATAATTGTATCAACCAACAACGCAATCTTGTCCGTTTGTAGTCTAAAACCAATATACCACAGAAGCACTCTGAACTGTGATGTCGACCGATAGCGAAGAGCTTTATAACTGGTCTTCAAGGCTAGAGCATAATCCATAACATTTACTGAATGATTCTGTTCGGTGACTAACAATTGCGGAATGTCAGAACCATCACCAATTGGCCGCAGTGAGAATTTTGAACTATCCGAAGTATCAATGAAAAATGGAGTATAGTTATTGCTGGCAACAGTTGTAGTATTTGCAACCAGACGATTGAGTTCCGGTCGCATTGCTTGCCCTTTTATGATTTCACGACGCATAAATTCAGGCAGCAAAGAAGGAGACTGCTGGTAAAACTGTTCAACTGTTGTTGGTGTCTTCCCACCAAATCTGATTCCAGCTAAAAGAAGTTGTCTTTCAAAGGCATCAATATTCGATCCCGGTTGACTGGGATCATATTCATCTAATTCCAACAGTTCCGAAAGAGTTAATCCTCGAGCATCAGCTTCGCTATAAATAACTTTATTAATATCAAGTGATGCGGCTCGGCTTAGATCTATTGTACTATTTATTGAATCAGCATTTATATTTTGCTGAAGATTGGTAAATGCCGATGATTGTAAAAATTGATCAAAATCCATTATATGCCCCTTTATCAGTTTAATAGAATTACACAATCAGTAGTGCCGTTGACTTCCAGCACTGTTCCTCTGGCAACATTGCCACCGGCCGGATCGGATGCTACAGTAGTCGCCTGCTTTACTGTACCGGAGGTTCCCCCCACTACACGATTTCCAATTGTTGGATAAGTAGTACTTGTCGATAGACGACAGATCCCCCCGACCTGAACTGTCGCTAATCTTTCGCCGTCATCATTATCGGTCAGAGTTAAACTTATCAGTTTTCCAAGAAGCTGTCCTCCGGCTGTTATCGGTCCAATCTCATTGCTGTCACTTAGCAAAACTGGTTCGCCGATATTATCATCTTTTAAATCATCAACACTGGCTGTTTGCGAAATATTGAAAGTTGCCAAAACCGGTGCTATTGCCTCGAGATTTTGATCTCTTACAGACATATTATTCTCCTGTTTTTTATTGCATATTGAACTGACCGGGTGTTAAACCCTCATGGCCGGGAGATCAATCCCACAATTTCTAATTTAGATTTATTGCTTTGCCCCTACTATCCGAATTCTGCTTTACCAATCCAAAACTGGCTGGGAAAGTATCTCTGAACCGGGCTGAAATAATTCGATATTGCTTAACTAACTCATCTGATCTTTTATCAGAAAGACTCTCCAAGTATTCAAGCGTACTTTCAATCTCGTCCCGATTTTGCCTGGTAGCAGTGATAGCTTTTGCCATCCCTGAAATCCGCTCGATATAATCTTTCCTCAACAATGAAAGTTCATCCTCTGATAGATGCATCTTCGGTAACTCATCCAACAGAAGGGACAACGTCCCTTTGAGTTTATCAAAATCAATCTCCGGCAGATTTTCTGCCTTCAAAGATTCAAGAACATCATTAATATCATCGATATAATCGCTATTTTTTTTCAAGCTTCACTCCTGACTTATTTACAAGATGGGCTTCGATTCTGGTTAATCGAGTTTCGACCTCTTTAGAGAACTGATAAAACTGATCTCTACTAACCATTCCCTCTTTTATCATCACCTCAATATTTGCCAGTTTTTTGTCAAGGGTCTCAACCACCACCCCTTCAGCTTTATCAGCCAAATCGATTTTCAACGACTGAATGGTTAAAAAATATGCAGCCACTACTCCCATTATGACTGTAATCATATTCAGGATAGGCCCCTTTATGCGGAGTACATTTTCATTATTATTTTCAGACACTGGCTTGCCCTTTTATGTTTCCAGGATAGAACAACCACCTCTTTTGTTCTTCGATTTTGATAGGCTGAATAATAAAATCACCTCTGAGGTTACCTGATAAACTTATAATCCTTCCCTCGCCATCGTCTTTGTATCCGGTAACCTGGCCGCACTGGATTATATGACAATTGGAAATGTCAACAGCATCAACCTGGCTCAAACGATCAGCAATAAAACGTCCCCCTTTGAGCAGGCGAGAAAGATTAAACTGCCGAATTAAAAATCTCTCAAAGTTGTTATCACTGCCAATACTAAAACAGGCGTTGCCGGTTTTATCAGAAATATGCAGGGAATAAAAACTATTGCAATTTTCAGTATGCTTAATCTCTTCTTTAGGATTGTACCTATAAACCAACTCAGGTATAGATTCGCTTTCCGGCCATAACCTTACCCCTTCCCGCGTCATTATCGATCTGGCTGCGGCAGTCATCCCAACTATATCAGAATAACAATGTCGCAATGTACTAATAGAAAAACAGCTGCTTTGATTGTCGTTTTTTATCTTAATGTTTTTATTAGGCAATAAACGGAGTTCAAGCCTGCTTACTGGCGATGATTTATCATCAAGATATTTTTGTAAATTTAAAAGGGAGCATCGTTCCTTACCCCGAAAACCAATTAATATTCCAATTACATCTTTAATCTCAGGTATATTCTCACAATCAAACCGGGTAACAATTGACTCAGGAAGTTTACTACCCTGCATATTTTTTATTGTTAGCTTCTTATTATGATAACGTAATTTTACAACCAACCCGTCATAATAAGGTGTTACCATATACCGGCAGGAAGGATCAAGATCAAGAGGTGATCGAATTTCCTTTTCTTTAAATAATTGACTGTCATTACCGACCAAGTTTTTGAAATTGTCAGCTTTCAGATCTTTTGAAATTGAAGTATCAGCAACCGCACCTCTATAAACCAATGAAGTCTCAAGCACTCTTTCAATTTGACGGTAATTAAAATAACAGGATGCGTTGGTACCGGAAATTTCATATTCTTCAAATGGTTCATGCTTGCAGGTACGAATATCTTTACCACAGACAGAACATTCCGGGAATAAAAAAGTAAATCCAATTGAGCATTCCTTGTAGATCCCGCCATCAATATTTTCTCTGAGAGTTTCAGCACCATCAGCATTTTTCAACCAATAAAAATAACACTTCACCCATTGCTGTCCCTCTTTTTCTATTCGCTTAGCATAGAAATTTCTCCCGATTGGAAGATGATCCTTTCTATGTCCCACCATCACCGGAGAATCAATCAACAATTCACAAAGCTTCTCATGTTCATCAACCGGGAAACATCCCCCGAAACTATTTTCCTGATCGGAAACAATATACATTGCTCTAATATGGACATCATCTTCCTCGACCACTGCTGGCGGAGAAATATTTAAGTTGATCAGGTTAATTAAATCTGATGTTACATTTTCAATTGGTTCAGCTAAATGGGCAGTAAGACGACCGATACTGGCGCTCATTGTACCTCCGTACTTCTTTTTTTAAAAGCGCTTAAATACATAATAATCAGCAGTTTTACACTCTTTTTGCGCAAAAAAATGCCCAACTAACTACATGTTAAAGTATTGGATATTCCCCATAGTCAGAGATATATCTTCGTGAATCCCAACATCATAATGTCTGTGATAGTTAATGGTGCCAATGCAGGCATGGGCTTTGCTTTATTACAAAGTGTATTGAAAAGTAAAAAAAAATAAACTATCAGGAATACAACTATGAAAAATTACGATGAGAAACAAAGTCAGCCACTGAAATGGTTTGTTGCTTTAATTATTTTTATTTTAACAATGACCATTACTTTTGCAGATGTTTACGGGCTTGGAGTTCCACCCAGTAAGTACAACGCTCCTCCCCCTAATCAAATTACAAACAGCAGCCAAAATACTCCTCCCGGTACGTTTGATCAGGATTTTGACAGCTACAATTCCGTAACCTCCGGTGCAGAAAAATCAACCGTACCTCCCTCAACTATACCGGAACCGGCATCGATGATCCTCCTGGGAATTGGGTTGGCTGCTTTACATCTGGCAAAGCGAAGAAAATTTTAATCCTCACTTCCCATTCCTCTACCCTTTACGCCTTTTGAGACCCTCCCCTCAAAAGGTGTTTTTTATTCTGCCATATCTTCTGAGTCTATACTTTTCCTATTCGTGGATTGATAATTAATTTTGCTTTGGTACGTAACGGCCACAAAGCCAAAGCTAATGCCATAAGGGCATCACACTTATTGTTGTTATCCCAGCGAGCTTCAGAAAGTTCATTCTCCAATGACCAGATTTTCCCCGGACCATCGGGCAATTCCCATCGTTCATAAAATATTTTATTCTGAGCATGAAAGAGTTCAACATTGGTTAACATCTCTGCTTTGGAAGATGGTGTAAATATCACACTGGTCGGATTAAAATCTCTAAGCTGCTCAACAATTACATCCCCTAATCCAGTAGCATCTACAACAAGTTGACCTGGATAATCCAATTGTCTCTGCTTGATTTTTTCCAATACCACCTCCCAATCAAACAGACGTAGTCTGTTTAACTTAACTATAAATGCACCTTTATCAGTAATCGTAACAGTAACACCAACCGTAGCAGTTCGTTTACGAGCCAGATCCCACCCGGAAATATAGGCACATGGTGCCTTAATTATGTTGTCATTTTCTTTCTTATAATTATGAAATCCATCAAGAGCAGATTCTATATATGAACTTTTTAATATCTCCCCACCAGTATCAACAAATTGTCCCATAATATTCTGATTAATTCGATGATCTGAAAAATATTTTAACCGTTCCTCAAGATATTCCTGCGAGATATAAACATTCTCACGGCTGTCACCATATTGAGCATACCCCTTCCTCTTTCCGGCAAGAATATCCCTTACTCTTTTATAAAACCAGTTTTTACCATTGGGAGTCGAGATTAAGTCTAACTTCCCTTCACGATCAGCAAGGCGCATAACGATTACTTCTTCGACTACATAATCCGGATCTGTTTCAAAAGCTACCTCATCAAAAATAAACAGATCATAATCGTTTCCTAAAAGATATTCACCTCGGTTCTGAGTCGATCTCGCTTCAACAGTTGCTCCATTACCAAACTCTAATTTTGGATAGGGAGTCCTTACTATCGAAGTCAGCAATGGCTCGATAATTGCTGATTGCCGGGCAAAGCGCACTACCTGATTAAAAATAATACTCGCCTGATCCTGAGTAATGGATACTGTCACAATCCGGTAGCGCCCGCTTTTATCATACTTCAATTTCCTGGGACGGTAAAGAGCATGATGAATTATTTTAACGGCACAGACAAAAGACTTCCCCCATCGATTACCCGTAACAAGTGTATTCTCGGCGGTGGTGCTATTTGCCAGCCATTTCTTCTGGCCTGCATGGAGTTTTACCTCAAGTACTTTTTCTGCAAAATAGGAGAGATCTGAAATTCCACGCTGCCAGTCAATTCCCTCTTGTTTTATAGCTAAAAGACCTCGTTGACGCGCAGCATGGCTGTCTCTTTTTCGATCAACCCAGCGTTATAAATTTTAATTATATTATCAACCCTGCTGGATTCTATAGATGCCGTCTCACTGGCTTGATAAGTAAAACTATTGTCAAATTTATAATGGCATTTCACATCATAACCACCCAGAGCCAGATCTATCCCGGCCACCCATTCCAAAAAATTTGTCACTTCAGATTGCACCGACCGCACCTGCCTCATAACTATATCAAACTTAAATCCTGACCAGGTTGTCGTTGCCCCATAGGAATACCCAAGAAGAAATGGAGCCAATCCGGTACCGGCACAAACTTCCTCAACCATGGAGCGATGATTATGAAACCAACTATTAGAAACGCTTTTGGAATCCCCCGGACCAATATGCTCAATAGCTACATTTTCCCACGTGACAGGATTCTCATCGATATCACAGGAGCGAATCATCTTTACCGTTGAATCAAAATAGTCGTTAATTCTACTTAAATAAGCACTGTCAGATTCACCGGATATTCTTTCCGGTGGAGTAACTTTTACATGTATCCGATGATACCCGGAATTATGACTGGTTCGGCTCATATCGGAAACAAGCTGCTGTTCAATATACGCAACCATCGGAATTGCTTTTAGAATTGACCTCCCCAATGGCTCATTGATACCCCCGCTCAAACCAACAAAATAAAAATCAGGGCGATCCAATGAAATCTTTTGATTATCTATTTCATAAAACAGCTTTTGCTGACCGTTAACTATCTCCACCCTGATAAGCGATGTATCGACTGGAATAAATCTATCAACTCCCGAACCATCTTTTTTAACAGTGATAAATCCGCCAAAAACACCATCCCGATACAAAGAAGTAAACAGATCAACCAGAAAACTTCCCTCGCCGGGTGTACGTCCGATACTGGTTATATACAACCGGTTCATCAAATCCTTCAAACGGTTAGCCACCAATTTTGTCTCAGATGATTTAGCCTTATCCTCTAATTTAAATTCACCAGGAGCGGCCGATAATCTCGACCAGGTCCAGATACATGAATTAATGACCGGAATATTATCTGTTAAAAAACGATACAACTGTGTCCGGTAAGAACCCGAGTTAATATCCTGCGAAGATAGCTTCAACAGATTATTCATCTTATCAATCGTTTTTAATGATCTCGGTGCCGAAGCCTTTGTAATCGAGGCTAACTTATCATATTGGTTTTGCTGATTAAGGTTATCATTTTGATTCTTTTTTTCCAGAGTCATACTCTCCCCTTTTTTCAATAATTCATAATAAGGATTCTGCATTAATTATATTGTAAAATTGTAATAAAAAAAAGACGGCCAAAGGCCGTCTTAATTCAAAGATTTGAGTAATTATTCTATGACGGGTAAAGGTTCATAATCAACATGAATACAATGTTCCTGCCAGAGTCCTGTCATTGGCATATTTAATTCGGTGACATCAAGATTATAATCTCCAAATTCACCTTTTAATATTCCTCCCCTGCTGCCATTAATATATTCAAAATATCCTTCATATAAACCATGGCGAGTCCCACATAGCGGACACAAACTTGGGTCATCATATAACCATGTCCCCCAAACATCAGCAATGACTTCATCGGTATAATAACCAGACACTGAGCCTTGGAATAATTTTTCTCCATCCTCTTCAGTCCAGAAATTCCCACTCAATAATCCGGTTGGCTGATTATCAATATCTGACCATACTCCCATAAAGTATCCCTTGTCCCCACCAAGATCTTCTTTTATCCATTCACCCTCAATATATCCTCCTGGACAACCGTCTGGCCAAAGCTTGCGGGCATGTACAGCTAAAGCATTTTGATTATCAATCATATAATAAGCATAAAAATTAACCAATTGATCAAATGAAAATGATAATGTTATTGGTTCTGTTTCAAAATTTAAAGTAGGTTCAATTATATAAATTATTCCTCTTTTCATAAAAACCAGAAAACTAATACCATCAAAATCCCAATCGGTATATGATACCCACGACTCGGAATACTCCAGAGAATCCTCAACCAGATAATCCTGATCATTTTCAAAACAAATTGTATGTATTGCATTTACAATAGAGACACCATTTACCCAGAGAGAACCTGACCAGTCAGTTGTTACAGGAGGATCGACAGTAGCATTAAACAGATGCCCCCATAAAAATGTCACAGCATAAACATCGTAGCTGGTATCTGTAAGTATCTCTGGTGTTGGATTATAGACAAGATTGATATTATCAGGTAGTGCTCCATAATCACTATAGGTGTATTGTTCTAACATTTCTTTAACATTGACAGGCATCTCTGAACTGTTTTCCAATTCATTCGATGGTGATGTTGAGTTTTTATCACAACCGGAAAGTAAAAGTGAAAATAAAATAATTGTTGAAAAAATAATCTTTTTCATGGCAACCTCCATATTCCCCAACCCTGAAATCCGACGATGCCATATCACGTTTAGATGCAAACGATTTGTATATATTTTAATTTAATGATTTAGTCTGAATTTATCAAGTGTTCATTTGCCAGAAGTAATTCTGGACATTGGATTTCAGTTATATTAGGTTGGTACAAGATATCCTAAAGGCTTGTTATAGAGAGAAACTAAACAGTTTATGTGATAAGCCGATATAATGAAAAAGCACTTAATTTAGGAATTATATAATGAAATTTCTCATTACCGGCGGAGCCGGATTTATTGGATCAAATTTAGCCGATGCGCTCGTTGCTAACGGCGATAAGGTTAGAATTATTGATAACTTTTCCTCGGGCAAAAGAGAAAACATTGCTCACCTGGAAGATAAAATTGAGATCATCGATGGCGACATCAGAGATTACTGGACTGTCCTTCAGGCTGTTGATGGAATCGATTATGTACTGCATCAGGCAGCTCTTCCTTCAGTTCCACGATCGGTTAAAAATCCGTTAACATCCAACGAAGTCAATATTAACGGTACTCTCAACATGCTTGAAGCAGCCAAAAATGCCGGAGTTAAAAAATTCGTCATGGCTTCATCTTCATCGGTTTATGGCGAGTCCGAAGAGCTCCCCAAACATGAAGGCCTCCGCCCCGACCCTCTCTCTCCTTATGCTGTTACCAAATTAACCGCCGAATATTATCTTAAAGTCTATTGGCAATTGTACAATTTCCCGACTGTCGCCCTGCGGTACTTCAATATCTTTGGCCCGAAGCAGGATCCAGCCAGCGAATATGCCGCTGTAGTCCCAAAATTCATAACCTCACTTATGGAAAATGAACCTCCTACGGTTTTTGGCAATGGCGAACAATCACGTGATTTTACTTATATTGATAATTGTGTCAATGCCAATATTGTGGCCGCTACCAATGATAAAATTAGCGGCGATTATTTTAATGTCGCCTGTGGAGGACAGTTTACTCTCAACGATCTGCTCGACGAACTCCGTGAAATTATCGGTACTGATACTCAGGCCAAATATGTTGACACACGTCCGGGAGATATCAAGCATTCCTTTGCATCGGTTGATAAGTTAAAAGCATTCGGCTACAATCCCACAGTTAGCTTCAAAGATGGCCTGATAAAAACTGTGGCTTTCTTCAAAGACCAGGCTAAACAGGAAAAACCAGTTAGTTAAGAATATCAATTCAATAATTATTTTGTGAGCGGCAGATGAACCAGGCTAAGCCTGTCCACATCTGCCCTTTGTAACTAATAACATAAGAACAAACTATAATTATCTTTTGTAGGGCAGGATCCCAAAGTGATCCTGCCTTTTTCAATGAAGATTCAACAAATCACGACGGCCCTATACGCTATCACAACATAATCCTGGATTATTATGGTCTATTCTACATATATTATCTTGACTCTTGCCTATTATGGACTATTTTAGTGCTTGTTTGAAGCCGTAAATGTTAATTTGAGAGGATACAACTATGAGTGAGACTTTGTACGAGAGATTGGGAAAAGAAGAAGGTATTTCTGCTATAAGCCGGGATATAATATCAAATCATTTAAAAAATCCGGTGATTAAAGTCAGGTTTCAGGATTCTGATACCGATATGCTCCATAAACGTGTAGTAGAATTTTTCTGTATGGGCACCGGGGGACCTCAGCAATATTCAGGTAAAGATATGAAAACAGCTCATAAAGCTATGAACATCAACGAAGAAGAGTTTCTTGCTGTTCTCGATGATGCTATGAAAGCTCTCGACAAAAATAATATTGCTCAGGAAACCAAAAACGAAGTTCTCGGAATCCTTTACTCTCTTAAAGGCGAAGTAGTCAGATTGTAACCTTGTTCCTTTAATAATAAATTATTAATAAAATAAAAACCCTCGAACAGTTAAATTCGAGGGTTTTGTTTTAGAGTGTTTAAGCTTATTTGATCAATATCATTTTCTTTTTATCAATAAAAGATCCGGCTGACAGTTTATAGAAATATACTCCACTGGAAAAATCCGAAGCATCCCAATCTACTTCTACAATACCCGGATCGGCATTGCCGTTAAATATCTCAACAGTCTGCCCCAGCGTATTGTATATTGTAAGTTCATATTCTACTGAATTTGGTACAGCAAACGAAATTGTCGTTATTGGATTAAACGGGTTTGGATAATTCTGATATAATTCAAATTTATCTGGTAATAAATCGACTACTATTGGCGTACCTTCATAAGAAGCCATTTCCAGAGTTTCAATTCTATCTCCAATACCACCCAGGAATTCTCCTAAGAATGTCTGATCCTTTTCCATACTGTATACAAGAATTCGCGTCTGATTATTCTCTATATCATAGGCATATTTGAATTCCATATTTTCAGCCATTAGAGATGGTGCAATATTACCTTCTACTACTACGAATGCTGCACCGATTTCAGCATCAATTGAAAGAATACTATTCTCTAACGTGAAATCAGCATGAATAGGATTAAGTCTTGGATACGGTTGTGCATCTCCAACTATAATACGAATTTGATATACTAAATCAGCAACCGATAGAGTTATTCCGTCAGCATTGACATCAGAAGCAGCTGTTTGTGGAACAGGTGCTATAAAGACAGGTAAACCGTATACAAAATAATTTGTATATAAAACTGCATCAGCAACTTCATTGGCTATCCCATTAAGATTTATATCACCTCGATCATCGATAGAATCAGCACAGACTATATCTATACCACCATTGACGAAATCTATGAATTGAATTGGCGTTGGCTTATCAGGACCACCACCTTCCAGACATTCTGGCATTATTCCAAAATAGGTAGGGAAGCCATAAGTCGAATCAGTAATTTCGGTCCCTTCAAAATCATAGACATGGTCAGAGACATATAGTACTTCACCATCCACACTGGAAATGGAGTTATCACTGCAATCATCCCAGAAGAAGCGAATTGGCGTATACATACACTCAAATGTCCGATCATTGGTAACCAGGTAATCCATCCTGGCCATCTCATAGGGATCTGTATCAGGCGGTCCATAACAACTGGGTTGATTGGGACCATTATTTGTATTAGCGATAGCAATAATTCTGAGTAATCCTGAAGGACAAGCATCACCGCAGTTTCCAACCGCACCGTGGCGGTAAGTGAAATATTCCCATCCACAATCTTCAAGCAACTGCCCCGGTTCCGCTCCTGTAAAAGCCAAAGCTGAAGCATCATATGCTATAAGGAAATCAAACCCACCCATCTCAAGGGGGACATTTTCTGTTGTAATCGATACATATTCATACTGTCCCTGATAGGAATTATGAGTTTTTTCAATAGTGAATACCGGGAGGTAACCTGTTCCGGGACCTTCACATTCATCAGGGACACCGTTACCATCATCATCAAAGGAGGTACCATCAGCGATATCTATGTCATCAGGAACTCCATTATAGTTACAATCAATATCTTCCCAAAAGATCTCCTCAATAGTCGGATTAAAGGTTACAGCATGGTTCCATGTTACACAATCGTTTGCATCTAGTCCATAAGGTCCAAAACATAAATCAAAATAGTCACCATTACTAACAGTTACATCAAAGCAATTTGTTAGTCCGGGAAAAGGCCAGATTTCAGCTTCGATCCAATTAGGATCACCAATCACGGGTGCAGTATTATTTATTTCATAGGTTATCTGATGTGCAAACATAGAGCCATCACCGCCAGACTGTATACCTGGCATGAATAAATTATGTATTTCAAAATCATAAGGATTTCCATTTAGTCTTCTGAGACACATTGAGTAACCTATGTCATTTGAATATCCAGTGATTTTAAAGGACCTGACATGCCCATCCAGCTTATAAATACTTACATTTCGATTATAACCGTTACTACTCGAAAGAGCAACAGCCCGGGTATTGGTGACTGCTACAGAATGTTCACTGCCAGTATAATACATTTCATCATTATAGGTTATAAAACCAGAATCAAGTTCAATTATTAAGAAGGCGCTATCTGACGGGTGGATAGTTGGAGGCTGCATGCGTACTATAGCATAGATGCCATCAGGGGTTATCTCAACTTCTTTACCTACATGGTTAGGTATGCAGTGACTTTCAATAAGTGATGGAGGATTCAGACTATAGATTTTCACATTATCATTTGATCCGTTACTAGCATCTAGAGCAACAACCCGGGTATTGGTGACTGCCAAAGTATGTTCACCCTTAGGCTGGTACATTGCATCATTAAAGATTATAATTCCTGAACTTAGATCAATAACAAGTAAAGCATTAACTGATGAAGAATTGATCGTCGGGGGCCTCATACGTACGATAGCCTTAGTGCCATCCGGGGTTATCTCAACTTCTTTTCCCTCAAGGTATGGAAAGACATAACTTGCACTACGTCTTATCGGATTCTCATCCAGATTATAGATGTTCACATTTGAATTAGTTCCATTACTACTCGAAAGAGCAACAGCCCGGGTATTGGTGACTGCTAATGAATTTTCACTTGCTGTATAATACATTGTATCATGATAAAGAATTTCACCTGTACTAAGCCTTATAACAAGGAAAGCACTATCTTTCGGGTGAAGAGTGGAAGGCTGCATGCGAATTATTGCCTTTGTTCCATCCGGAGTAATATCAACTTCTTTACCACAGAGATTTGAAATGATGTGGGTATCACGAAGTGTTGGAGGATCCACATCAAGATTATAGATTCTAACATTTGGATTAGATCCGTTACCAGCCGTGAGAACGACAGCCCGGGTATTGGTAACTGCAATAGAGTGTTCACTACCAGCACTATACATTAACTCATTATGACGGATAATACCTGTTACAAGGTTAATTAAAAGGAGGTCATTATTATATGGACCTGTAAAAGGTCGTTCCATGCGTATTAATGCCTTAGTACCATCCGGAGTAATATCGACCTCTTTACCCTCGTGGTAAGGAATGTTAAATTCTACAAAATGTGAGGGAGGATTATCTGCCAGATTATAGATGTGCACATTGGAATTTCCTCCATTACTACTAGAGAGAACAACAGCCCGGGTATTGGTAACTGCTATAGCATGTTGACTATTTGTATAATACATTGAATCAGCATGGGTTAAATTCCCTGTTGCAAGATCAATTATCATGAAATCTTTTTTTGTCGAGTTCACCAAGGCTGGCTGCATGCGTACTACGGCTTTTGTACCATCAGGCGTAATATCAACTTCTACTCCTTCATCGTAAGGAATATTATAACTCCTAAGATGTGATGCCTGAGCAACCGAAAACGAAAGCCCAAATACAATTGCTACCATAAAGACAATGATCCCTAATCGTAACCATTGTTCAGATGGAATAATTATCTTGTTATTCATAACTCCTCCTGATTATATTGATTTTATCAATAGTAAAAGAACTCTAATTAATTCTCTTTTTGGAAGGTATTGATTTACTCAAGTAGAAAAATCTGAAGAAGCTTACATTAAAGGACAAAAAGTTTTAAACCAAAAATAATGCAATCGTTTGTACCCTAATATCCTGTTGACTACCTTTAACCTATCCTAAAATCCTACAAACTACAACATAATACAGTTATGTTGTTATTATTCAAGTGTCCTGATGTCTAAAAAATAATGACTTACCCTATTAATAGTATATACAAAATGGACATATCAGTCAAGGGCATTATTTACTAATTGGTCTATTCTAAATTTGAAATTAATATAAAAAAAGCCCGGACGAACCGGGCTAAGATATTTTTTGGTTTATTGATACTATTTAGAAACCCTTGTGACAAATGCAGGGAAAATAGTCAGGCGTTGATCCAAATGTTTTGGAATTGTATCATTTACATCAGTTAAATCTTCAGCATCAGCCACAAGCATCAAAGAATTATCTGGTGCTAAAGTTGTAGTGTCAACTGACAGTTTTTCAATCTTCTCGCCGTCAAATGAGGACACAAAAATTGTCACAATTCTACCTGATCCGGGAGCAAGCTTGTTCTGAGTCGGTCCCAGATTTGCAATCATACCTAACATAACACATTGAATTGCTGTATCAGGACGAAAGCCCTTATAAGCAAAATTTTCTGCTCTACCTCCACTATAAGAAGCAGAATCAGCTACGACCTTTACATTGGTGCCGCTGAGTTTTAACGGAACGGACAACCCCATAAGGTTTTCATCATTGGTAACATTAATTGTAATAGTCCAGCTGTTATCAGTGATCCTGGCAAGGTCCGCATATACCGTATCGGTTTTGCCCATTTGATCCACCTGAGCCAAACCAACCGTTGACATGAGAGACAGAGCAATCAGGCACAAAAGCATAGTTTTGATAAGTTTCATTATTCCTCCTGGCAGTTATTTTATTCTCTAATCTTTTACAGTCTGTAATCAAAAAGGTTCTAATTTTCCATTTCTTCTTCAATTTCTGCAATTGATGCCTTAAATACATCAATTAATGAATCAGCTTTGACTTCATTTCCAAGTTTATCCCTATATATAGCTGAGGCTTTTAAAATAGCCTTTCTTCCCGGTTCGGTTTGGGAATACTTATCAAATATCTGAAGAAGAACTTCGGCTGATTTATCCCATTTATCCTGACTCTGGAATAGGTCAGCCTGGTAAATCATAGCAATAGCTTCAGTTACCGTCCCTTTCCCAAGAGAAGCTACCTGATTGTAATATTTTTCAGCATTTTCAAACCAGCGGCGGGATTCTTCAACTCGGCCCTCTTTTTCAAGATATTCTGCTACATATAATAATGAGGCCATTGCCTCATCCGAACCGCGATAATTTTCTATCAGGTAATTATACTCTACTTCAGCTCTTCCCCAATTATTCTCAAGTTCAAATGATCGAGCAATAGCATACTGTGCTTTTGGATTTCCTGAAAAATATGAGCGGTAATTTTCTTTAATCTCAAACAAAATCTTGCGGGCATCACTATAATCCTTCATTGCCATCCGTACCATAGCTTTCTTAAAATGAACTACAGCCCTAAAGAGAGTATCTTCGGTCTTTTTAAACTCAAGATCACTGAGAATTTCATCATACATTCCCAGGGAACGATTAAACTGCTTCAATTTAACTCCATATAATTCAGCAATTTTGAGCCTTACCGAAGTGTAAGTTACCGAAGAGGAATCAAGCATATGCGTTAGTTGTTCAATCTCTTTTTCAATATCATTAGTATGCTCATACAAACGAGCCAGACTTGCCCGAGAGGATTTTTCAATTTTTGTATCAGCAAATGCATTAACCAAACCAGAATAATATTCAATAGCTCGATTATATTCAATTTCAGCACGTTCTTTATTCCCGGACAAATTTTCAACTTTATAAATATGATTGGGGAGATTAAACAGAGATATCAGAACATCCCCCAGCTCATCTACCGGTGGATAAAACTGCTCTAATACTCCATTATAAACCACTAAAGCAGAATCCCACAATCCTGATGCCTGATATGATTTTCCTAAATTTATTTTGGTGGCCAATAACTGAAGGTTGGGTAAATCAGTTTCAGCAAGTAGACGGCTAAGATATTCTTTTGATTCTTTGTAATCTCTCAAAGAATAAAGCAGGCTGGCCAACCGGTTTGTTGATTGAAAGGCAAGATGCTGTAATTCGTTATATTCGACTTGATATTTATCAGGATCTACTGAGGCTAACGAATTTAGTGTAAAATCAATTACATCAGCATATAACTGCTTTATTTCACTAACTTCACTATCAGTTATAAGCTCAGGTCTAATACTGGCTTTTTCGAGTACTTTTTCAGCAATATGATACTTTTGCTCAGCTTCATAGCGTAATCTCAGAGCAGGATTATCCGAGCAACCGTTAATTACTAAAGCTACAAGTACTACCATCAATAAAATATTTAATTTTTTATTCATATCTCTATCTATCGGTAGTTTAATGTTATATTTCATGAACTTACATCGAATATAAGAATTATAGAGTTGGATTCAAGTTTTTATTTACGATTTAAAATCGTCTGTTTTTATAAGAAATCATCAAAATAACCATGATTTTGGTAAATATTGGCTGCTGTTCATAAAATTTTAATAATTATTAATGGAAGTGCCTATGGCACTAATCGAAAAGGGTTGGCTGATAACCGGCCCACTTTTTTTGATCAATTTTATAGTGGTAGGTATGAATACAATCACCATTTTTACAGGTTGGTGGTCTCTTTGTAGTAAGGTAGTCAAAATTACTACCACAAACTACGCAAGTAGCTTTTCTCCAGTTATAATCAGGTAAAGAGGCTTTGTTTTTCATTTTTTGATATAAGTTATAATTTATTATAAATAAAGTAAAAAATTTTATTCTTATCCCGTCATAAACCGATAACCGACTCCCCTTATTGTTTCCAGATAGACAGGCTTGCCCGGATCATCTTCAAAAATCTTTCTAAGTTTCAATATAAAATTATCAACCGTTCGATTTGTAGGATAAACATGATATCCCCAGACAGCATCAAGCAGTTGATCCCGGCTGACAACTTCACCCTTGCGCTCTATCAGATATTTCATAACCATGCACTCCCTGCGAGTAAGGGAGACTTCTCCTCCGGGTCCGGAAGCATGAAAAGTTTTAAAATTAATTGAGCGGCCATCAAATTCAAATTTTTCCTCAACTTCATCACTTGTCACCAGCCAGGCCTGTCTTCTGAAAATACCTTGTATCCTTGCGAGAAGTTCATTTATGTCAAAAGGTTTGGTAATATAATCATCACCACCAGCTAATAATCCTTCTATTTTTTCATCAGTTTCACTGCGGGCGCTGATAAACAGAATCGGAATTTTTGAACCGGAAGTTCTAATCTGCTTGCACAATGTTAATCCATCCACACCCGGTAGCATTATATCCATCAGAATAAGATCAAAATTACCTCTTTCATACTCTTTTATAACATTGGTGCCGTTATCGACATGTACCGACTGGTAGCCCTCGGCCTCAAGATTCATCAATAATCCGTCTGCAATATTGGGATCATCTTCAACCAACAGAATAGTTTTCATCCTAAAGGTTCTTTCTCAATTTTATGTTAAAACGGCTTCCCTGGTCATGACCTTCCGAGAATATTTCAATATTTCCCCCATGAGCTTTTATAATTTCCCGGCATAAATACAGCCCCAGACCTGAACCGGCTTTTTGGCGATTCATCTCCGAACCTACCCTGTAAAAGCGGTCAAATATTTTATTCTGCTCCTGTTTTTCTAACCCGACACCATTATCTGAAATCACCAGATTAATCATTTCGTTTTCTTCTTCTATCTTAATATCAACAACAGGATTTTCATTATTATATTTTATGGCGTTATCCAAAACAGCATCAATTGCACCTCGAAGAGCCTGCTGATCACCAATCAGTCTTGCTGGTTTTTTATTTTCAAAATTAATTTGTATATTCTTTAACGCATGAGCTTTTTTGATAATTTCTATTCTATCATTGATCAACTCAACCAGATCAAAATTATCATTATTAATTTTAAACTGCCCTTTTTCAAATCGCCCTGCTTCCAGAATATTCTCAACCAATTTTTCCAGCCGCTTCAGATCGTCTCTTATATGAGGTACTATCTGACTCTTTTTTTCCTCAGAAATTTTAGGCGATGCCAGGCTATCAAGATAAATCATCATAGATGCAATTGGGGTTTTCAGTTCATGCGTTACGGATAACAGGAAATTTTGTTGTCGATAACCCAACTCTTCGGTTTTTTTTAAGGTCCGGTAAATCAACCATGCTCCGACTAAAACCAGAACAAGAAAAAATACTCCCTCGCTGCCAATCATCATCTGGCGGATAATTTCCTGTTCATGCAATTGCTCAATGTAATCCTGATCAGCTCCAAACAATTCGGCTAACTCAACTTTTTCATCTGCTAACCGAGCCATAAACACGATCCACCAAACAGATTGAACCAGAACTACAAAAGCCAGCCCAATAAATAATACTAATGCGGTCTTTGGTGTTAATTTACTTTTCATAATTTCTTAAATCTCTAATTTATTTTGTTACAATTTAAACAACTGAAATTAATCTGTAAAGTTAACACTTATTTAAATTATTATTAACTATTGTTTCTTGACAATAAATAATTTTGAAATATTATAACGTATGCCTGATAATAGATTATTACGTCTCAGATCATTTCTTATGTTTTACATAACTCTTCTTGTCTATTTCATTGCATCATTCTTTACTGGTTTTCGCTTATGGGGATTTGATTGCTGGGGCTATCACCCTTTGTGGATAAGATTCTGCATTATGGGATTATGCATAATTGTAGGTACGTTTAGTTATTTTAAATTTTCTAAATATAATAATGAGATTTCCGAGAACGAGACATCAACTAACACACCGTTATGGTTTTCAATAGGTGTTGTTTTAATTTCAGGGTTGGCTTTTTATTTTTTCAGAACTAAAACTCATTTCCTCGGTGATGGTTATACATTAATTAGTCTTTTAGCAGTAGATGATCCATTAATCAAAAATCGTGAAATAGGCGAATCACTTATTCATCTATGGATAAAAAATCTTATAGGTATTCAGGATAAAATTGGGGTGATAATAAGTTATCGGATTGCATCTATCTCTGCAGGGATCTTATTTGTATCCTCAACAATTTGCTTTGCATATAAATATTATGATTCATTCAAAAATAGAATCATCCTGACAATTGGAATGTTATCAGGCGGTTACATGCTCCTGTTTTTTGGATATGTTGAAAATTATTCTTTCTTTGTTCTAACAGTAGCAATCTTTACATATATATGTGTTCTTATTCTAAACAAAAAAATCCCCAAATATTGGGTGATCCCATCCTTAGGTTTGACAATCTTCTTTCATATATTCGGTGTTATTCTTATACCAGGTGCAATCTATGTTTTACTTGCAGGAACCCCCCTAGGTAATAGAATTAAATCATTATCCAAACCATCATTATATTTAATAGGAACAATATTGATGGTTGGCATTGGATATTTTTCTTTCAACTTATATTCAGATATATCTTTTTTCCGTTTCGCTATTTTACCAATGTTGTCGGATAAATTTACAGTCGATAATTACACCATGTTTTCAATCAACCATCTATTAGATATTCTCAATCTTCTATTTATACTATTACCTGGATTGGGTTTATTAATTTTATTCTTTTTAACTCATATCAAAGAAAAACAAAAATGGAACAGGGATCATCTATTTTTGATATTACTCTCTCTTTCCGGATTGGGTGCAATATTAATATTTGATCCAAAACTCGGTATGCCCAGAGATTGGGATTTGTTCAGCTTTACAGGTATTCCCTTAACTCTATTATTATTCAACTTTGTAATAATGAAAATAAAGAATAGTAAAAAGCTGTATTTTACCATTGCTATTTTAATAATTATCTTAGGCATACAATCTATCGGGGCAAGACTTGGCATTATCAATAATTCATCAATTGCTGAAAAACAATTCAAAGACTATCTTTATCTCGATCAAAGCAAAGGTCGTAATGCATGGGTAGTATTGATAAATTATTACATGGATATCGGAGACACATTAAAAGCTAATATAGTTTATTCAGAACGTGATGTGGTGTTACCTGAACGAGTGAAATTCAAAATAGCTCGTGATTTTATGGCGGCAAACAAATTTGATACTGCGATTGTTCTTTTCAATCAGGTACTGACAGTAGATGGCACAAATGGGGAAGCATGGTCATCTTTGGGGGAATGCTACATGTTTAAGAAAAACTATGCAAAATCAATCGAATATTTCAAAATTGCTATCGCCTTGAATCCATATAAGCATCCCGATTTGAATAATATTGGCTACATGCTCACCAAGTTAAGGAGTTATGAAGAAGCGGAAAAATATTTATTGATGGCATATGAATTAAAGCCTTCACTTGGTCAAATATCAGTCAATCTTGCATCGCTATATAAGGATAAACGTGATAAAGAGAACTATGAAAAGTTCATAACTATTGCATTAATAGATCCTTCTATCCCGACCTACATTATAAAAGAACATGGCGATTATTGTATCTCTCAAATGAGATTTAAAGAAGCGGCTGAGTCATACCTAAGGGGATTAAACAAAGGGCTTGATACCAATTATGTAATCAATACAACAAAAAAATACCCAGCATTAAAACCATATCTACAAAATATAAAATAACACTACTTAATTTAATTTATCAAACTTGTAAGTTTTCATTAATATTATTATCTTATCTCACGATGAAACGACGCGAATTCATAAAAAAGACAGCCAAAGCAGTTGCCCTGACAGCAGTCACCGGCGCAACCGGCTATCTTTTTTATAATCGAGGCCCTGTACGAATTACTCCTGCGATAACAAAAAATATTAGTTTTGAAATCCCCGTAGATAAAAACTTCCCTGCCCTTGCATTATGCCGGAATAATGACCATGCTGCGGCACTGAATTCTGCCCTGGATGCTATTGGTGGAATCAAACGCTTTATCAAACCCGGTGAGAGAGTAACTATCAAACCGAATATTGGTTGGGATCGCACACCTTTACAGGCGGCCAATACCAACCCGATTCTCGTTGGAGAAATGGTTCGTCTTTGTCTTAGCGCCGGAGCATCAGAGGTAATAGTAACCGATGTCACCTGTAATGATCCCCGCAGATGCTATCTAAGATCCGGCATCAAAGAAGAAGTCATAAGAGCAGGCGGGAAAATGCTACTGGCCAATGATGAAGATTTTGTCGAAGTAAATCTTGACGGCAAGCTTCTGAAAAAATGGCCGGTGCTTAAACATTTCATCTTTACTGATAAATTAATAAACATGCCCATTGTAAAACAACATTCCCTATCATCTTGTACTCTCGCTATGAAAAACCTTTATGGCATCCTTGGTGGAAGACGCAACCAGCTTCATCAGCAAATTGATCAATCAATTGTCGATCTGGCTAATTTTTCCAAACCTACTCTTACTATTATTGATGCCACCCGTGTTCTTTTAAGAAGTGGACCTCAAGGTGGCTCGCTTGATGATGTCGCTACACCAAACACGGTTATCTGTTCCACTGATCAAGTTGCTGCGGACTCTCGTGCCTGTGAATTCCTGGATTTGACAGGCGACAAGGTCACCCATATTGCACTGGCGAATAAAGCCGGGTTGGGTAACATTGATTACAATTTAGCCGGCTATAAAGAGATCTCTTGATGAATATTAAAACTGTCAGAAATTTAAGACGCATTTCTCAGGTTGTATTCTTTTTTATATTTTTCTGGTTGATTTTAAAAACATCCTTTGAAGTTAGTTTCAATCCAACTGATGCCAACGAAATCATTCTACCCTATCCGGTTTCAATCGCTTTGCAGTTTGATCCTTTGGTAGCTTTAGCAACTTTGTTGGCGACCGGTACAGTTTACAAAGGCCTGTTATGGTCGCTGGTAATTTTGATTCCTACTATTTTTCTTGGACGTTTTTTCTGCGGATGGGTCTGTCCTTTGGGATCGGTCAACCACTGGATCTCTGAGATCCCATCGGAGCGATTGAAAAGAAAAGGGAAAAACAAAATCAAATCCAATCGATACCATAAATACCAGCAAATAAAATATTATATTCTGTTTCTGTTTTTAGGGGCATCATTTGTGGGAACATTACAGATCGGACTGCTCGACCCGCTTGCCTTATTAGCTCGATCAATCGGTACTTTTATTTTACCGGTAACACATTCCATGGCTTATGGTCTGTTAAGCTGGGCAAAAGATATTGGAATCCCGCCTGTCAGTTCTGTGGCACAATTTCTCTATGATGCTTTCGCATATCTTTTCCTGCCTTTCCGATTAGCTTATTTTCATGGATTATTATCTATAGGACTTTTCTTTCTGATTATTTTAGTCATTAACAGAATTGTTACGCGTTTCTGGTGCCGAGGGATTTGCCCCCTTGGGGCAATGTTAGGATTATTTTCCAGATTTGCAATTTTTGGTTTGGAAAAGAATGAATCTTCCTGTGATCATTGTCATAAATGTTTAACATCCTGTCAGGGAGCGGACAACCCCGATGTAGGTTCAAAATGGCGACAGTCAGAATGTCACCTCTGTCTTAATTGTCAGGCAACATGTCCAACAGGATCTTTGAAACTTAAATTTTTCCCTGATCAAATCGCTTCGAAAGAAAACCCAAATGGAATTCAAACAATCGATGTTACCAGAAGAAAAACAATTGCTTCAATTGCAGGTGGCATGGTCATGCTGCCTTTATTTAGAGCAAACGATGCTTTTGAAAAGAATTCTTATGCCAAACTTATCCGTCCACCCGGATCAGTAAAAGAGAAAGATTTTATTGAACGCTGTATCCGCTGTGGCCAGTGTATGCGGGTCTGTCCTAACAATGCCCTACATCCCACTCTGATGGAATCAGGACTTGAAGGAATCTGGACACCGATTATAATTCCAAGAATTGGTTACTGCGAACCAACCTGTACATTATGCAGCCAGGTCTGCCCAACAGGAGCAATACCAGAATTATCACTTAAACAAAAAGTGGGTGACAAAGAGACTCCGGCAAATCGTATTGGAACAGCCTTTATAAATCGCGGCCGCTGCCTTCCCTGGGCTATGGCTACTCCCTGCATTGTCTGTGAGGAATGGTGTCCGGTCACACCCAAAGCAATTTTTTTGGAAAATACAAGTGCGGTTAATATAAAAGGGGATGATATCCCCGTTAAGAGGCCTTATGTTGATCCTTCCCTCTGCACCGGATGCGGTGCCTGCGAGTTTGCCTGCCCTGTCAACGATGAAGCAGCGATTGTGATTACATCGGTAGGAGAATCCCGTTCCGAAGAAAACCAGTTACTTCTAAAACAGACATAGCCTGACAGGCAGTCCTGATTTTTTTATCCTTTTGCTATAAAAAACCAACTGATTGCTGATAACAATAAAATTGCAATTATTGATATTAAAATCCCCTGCACTCCGATAAGTGGTAATAGGATTGTAATTGTAAGTAATGACCCGATTGCTGATCCTGACAATTCAAGAGCATAACCAATACCGCGATTTTTGGTCCGGTTCAACCAGTAAAACAATTCCGTACCAGATGTAAACATGCTTCCAGTTGCCAGGGCCATTACAAACATAAATCCTAAATGATAAAATAGAGAGACATCCGCACTTACATTTCCCCAGGTCATGTAATAAAAGACAACAGAAAGCAGCATAGTCAATAATGAAAACAGCGGTGTTCTATCATTATAATAATGATGCGATAAAAATGTCCCGACCGATAAACCGAGCATAAAAGTCCCGATCAATATTGCCATCTCTGTATAAAGCGAACCGGCAGTCGATTGATAGATATAAAAAACCAATAGCTCCATTGAGAGTGATACTAATCCGGCAATAAAATAAAGAGCTGCTCCAAAAAACCGAATAGTTGGTTTAATTCTAAAAGCTGTAATAATAAAACCAATCAATATAAATGGTAATACCACCCATATTATTTTACTTAAGGTATTTTCTACTATCAATAAATCCAGCTTGTTAGCCTGAGCTTTGAATTGAGTCTGTAAGTGTGATAGTATTGGTTTGTTGATTCTGTTTATTTTATCACTTACGTTTAATGCTGAGTTAATTCTCTCCCGATGAATTTCGTTCAGGCGATCACCAAGATAATATTCATTTATATAATACGGTTCATATTCCAAGGCACCAGATGCCGCAATAATTGAATCGAGATTTAATTCCGACATTGGCCAATCGGATGCAAAAAACAGTGTCATGTCCCCCGCCCAGGCACAAGTGCCACTAAAAACAGATTGGAGAGTATTATTCAATACCGAAAGAATCTCTCCCGAACCAGGCGGGATATAACGATCAGTATCATAATTGGTCGGGATAAATAAAATACCGCTGTCACTTAGGAGAAATTTACATTTTCTGAAAAACCTCTCTGTTAGAAACCGGCTGTTTTTATAGCTCTCAATATTTCCCTGATTAACAATTATCAAATCATAAACAGCTTCTCGACCCAATTCAGAAAAATATGAAATCGGATCATCATGTTTTCGATTAGTGATATTATCACTTATATTTAATTTTTCAAGCTCTTTAGTAAGGCTAAGCCTTGGATCAATAACAGTAATATTCAAATTTTTAAACTCATTGTCAATTATTCCAACCCCAAATTCGCTTCGTCCAAGATAGAGAATATCATGAATTTTATTGTTATAAAGCAGTGGAGGTAAAAGTAAATTCTCGGCGGTAACCATATCGGTACTGACTGCTTCAATATTATTGTCGGTAACCAATACATTGCTATCATCTCGCAGTAATATTGCCTGATGTCCATAATGAGTATCAAACGATGACTGAATTTCATATCCGGGAAATAACTTCTTTCCAATTTTATCATCAATCCAGTTTGACAGGAATAAAAATCCAACGGTTAATATTAGAAGAGAAACAATTTTTATAATTTTACTTCCATAAGAGAATGATCGAACTGCAATCAAACAAAAAAGCATTGTAATCATTCCCATAACAATTGAAATTTGTAAGATTGAAAAAACATCCGTCAAACAGACAATAATCAATCCTCCGACAAAAGCCCCGATTCCTTCCCAAAGATAGACATAAACAATAGATCTTCGCGTCCGAACTTCAGCATGCGCAATTACCGGAAACAGCCACCCGGAAATAATTCCAACAGGAATCATCGCTAATAATGAAATTATCATTGCTGATGTAAACGGAATATACTCCCCGGCTACAGAAGTAACCCATACCGGAGAAAGTTTTATAACAATTAAAATTGCAGGTGTTACTACTACACCAACGATAAACAATATTATTAAATAAAAGGGGCGATGCCCCTTTCCACCGATGTATGCCCCAACTGCAACTGCTATCAGCCAGCTAAACAGAGCAATCCCGATAAAGAGATCGTTACCGTTTAGATTACTAACCAGAACTCTTAATAAAAGTACCTGGCCTGTAATTGCAAAAAGACCAAGAGCAAAGGCGCGATAGATCATTTAAAATCGACCCGGTATTTGATGGTTACAATTATTACATTTATTACCACTGATGTTTTTCAATGTTGTTTTATATCCCCGCCGTTCAATTAACATTGTGTTGCATTTGGGGCAATAGGTTGATTCAGCTTTATGTCCTCGAAGATTCCCCAGATAAACATAATCTAATCCCTCTGCCTTACATATTTGATAGGCGCGTTCCAAAGTAGCGGGTGGAGTAGGAGGAAGATTTGTAAGAAGATATTTTGGGAAAAATCTTGAAAAATGTAGTGGTGTTTCAGTACCCAGATTATTTTTTATCCAAACAGCCAGTTCTTTAAATTCTTCATCACTATCATTAAGGGTGGGCACAACCAGATAAACCAACTCAAGCCATATCCCTGCTTTTTTCATCTGTATCAATCGTTCAAGGACAGGTTTCAACTCCCCGTCAACTATGTCGCGATAGTAATCTTCACGAGTAGATTTCAAATCAACTTTGATTGCATCCAACTGTGGCATCAAGTCTGCCAAGGGCAGTTCATCAATGTAACCACCAGTAATCATAACTGATCTAATTCCATTCTTCTGCCCCAACTCAGCCATGTCATACATATACTCATAGAAGATCACCGGCTCAGAATATGTATATGCAATTGTAGGTACATTGCGTGACTTACAAATGTTGATTGCATCCTGAGTTGTTACACTTTTATTCTCCAATTGCTCCGGACGGGTTTGTGAAATATCCCAGTTCTGGCAGAACTTGCAATTAACATTACACCCGGCAGTCGCCAATGAAAAGGCAGTCGTCCCGGGATAAAAATGATACAAAGGTTTTTTCTCGATCGGATCAATATTCAGTGCACACGGAAGACCATAGACGAGGGTGTAGTAAATATCATCACGGTTTTCTCTTGTCCCGCAGTAACCCCGTTCCAGATCAGTCACCATACAATGACGTGGACAGATGTTACACTCAACACCACCTTCGGGGAGCTTTTTATAATAGCGGGCTTCTACCGATGACAGTTTAGTTGTTGAATCAAAAGCATAGGTATTATTAATACCTCCTAAGATATCGGGAAGCATTCCTGAATTAGAGACCGCCACTGCCAGAGCAGTACATCCTGTACATCTGAGAAACAACCGTCTATCCATTGATTTTGCCTCGTGTGGCCTTGCCACTGCTATCTATATTTAAAACAATAAGATCAATCTTGCTGACTGAATTCTCCCCTAGATTTAGTTTATCAGCTTCATATAAATATTTTACTTCGCGATCAGTCTCTTTGAGGTTCTTTTGACCATTCTTCATTCTGAGATGTTCAAGAATTCTCAATCCCACATTATCAACCGACACCGGATCATCAGAAATTACAATCCCATTATAATAATCAACATAATGTCCCACCCATCCCGGTCCACCCTGATACTGCACTTTCACAGCATCCAAAATTGTCAAACTATGCTTGTCTCTGATTGGAGTAAGATTATTTATATCCGCACAGTAAGGACTGCAATTTGTGTTATGATATTTATTCGGATTGTGAATCGCTCCATACATATTTTTTAATCCGGCCGACATCCCTGCAATCGAATGATCTTTCAACAAAGGAAGATTAATACTATGATTAACTGACTCAGTTAGAATTTTTGTCACAAGCGAGTTGACCTTACCTGATGAGAAGAATGACTCACTATATCCCATACCACGAGTGTCTGTTCCAAAACAACGAATACCTGAGTTGGAAACATTTAATGCATAGCCTGCTTGTTTTAGTTCATCATTGGTACGTTCCCAAACAACTATGTTGTTTTCTTTTATTATTCCTGATTCTATAATTAATTCTGAAAGTGCTAATGCTAAATTTACCGGTGTGGAATTAAATTTACGCGCGAGGCAATTGGTTTTCATTCCAACTACACCTGATTGAAACAACTTTCCCAACAAATCCTTATAATTATTACTTACTGCTAATTCAGCCAGCCCGGCTTTAAGCAATAATAGATATTGATCTTTTGTTAATCCACTCTTATTGCTGTCACCAACATTTGACATTTTCACAACAACAACTTTGCTCATACTATATAATAATAATTTTACACTTGCGTAAAAACTACTTTCAGAAGAAAATAAAAAATATTATTTTTAAGTAAATATTATTGAGAGGTCAATTCATGAAAAGTATATCATACTTATTAATATCTCTGCTAATTATTTTGACAAATATTTCTGCCCATCATACCAAACAAATAATTAGACAACCGGCTGTAGCAGGAACTTTTTATTCTGATGACAAAAACGAACTTACTTTCACCGTTGAACATCACTTAAAAAATGTAAATCCTATACCTGAAATTGAAGGACAAATCATCGCTCTTATTGTCCCCCATGCCGGACTGATTTATTCCGGACAGATTGCTGCATTTTGTTACAAACTGCTTGAATACTCTCAAAAAAACAGAATAATCCTGTGTGGGCCTTCGCATCGGCATGGTTTTGATGGACTTTCAGTTTATGGGGCTGGTGTGACATGGACCAATCCTATTGGAAATGTTAATTGCAATAAAAAGATTTGTAATAAATTGTTAAATTATGACAACAAAATCACTATGCTTGAACTGGCTCATGATAGGGAACACTGTCTTGAAGTTCAATTGCCTTATCTACAATCAGCATTAAATGATTTTGACATCACCCCAATCATCATGGGCTATCCAACCGAAGAAAATATTAATCTCATGACCGATGCTTTAACAAGCCTGCCTATGAACGAAAACACTATTATGATTGCCTCGACTGACTGGCAGCATTACAAATCGGCTTCGGTAGGTTGGAAAATGGATTCACTCGGAATATTATGCCTTGAAAATCTTGATCCTGACCAACTGGAAAAATATCTGAACGACAAACAAGTTGAAATGTGCGGTGGCGGGTCGACAGTAGCAGTTATGCATGCAGCCATAAACAAAGGAGCCAACTCGGTTAAGATTCTCCGCTATGGCGACTCCGGTGATATCTCCGGGGATAAAAGTTCAGTAGTCGGTTATGTAGCCGCAGTCCTCTATAAATCTGATAAACCAGAAAAAAGTTCATACTTTAAATCAAAGACAAAAGAAACAACAGAGGCATCTTATGCCTTAACTGACGAAGAAAAAGATCAACTTCTAGTTATAGCCCGTCAGACTATCAAGCAATATTTAAATGATGGCACCTATCCTGATTTTGAAGTGTCCGGTATTCTTAAAGAACCGGGGGCGGCTTTTGTTACTTTGGAAAAGAATCATCAACTACGGGGATGTATCGGTCATACTATTGCCAGAGAGCCATTGTATAAAACCGTTTCGATTTGTGCCGTACAGGCGGCGGTGTCTGATCCAAGATTCCCTCCCGTTACTGCCGATGAACTTGATAATTTACATATTGAAATCTCGTGGTTGACACCATTGCAGAAAATTGAATCGCTTGATGAAATCAAAGTTGGACGTGATGGATTGATGATAACTCTTGGCCGTAATCGAGGCTTGTTGTTACCCCAGGTTGCCACTGATTATAACTGGACCCGCACCGAATTCTTGGAACACACCTGTAGAAAAGCTGGCCTTCCCAACAACGCCTACAAGCGCGATGATGTTATCATTGAAACATTCCAAGCCGTAATCTTTGGGGAGGAATAATTAATAAAGATTGTAGGGCAGATCCGCCCACGGACCTGCCATCTTCTTAATTTATAATATCTTGATAACTGGGTAGCTCACTGAACGCAATGATATTGCATTACGGTGAGTTTACTATTCAAAAAAGGCAAAACTGATAAATAGTTCTGCCCTACAAAAAATTAGGCTACGCCTGTGGCGGGATCACAGGGATCCCACCCTACGGAAATATACATCGTGGGCGGCAGACGTCCTCGTCTGCCCCTAATTTATTAAAATCAATCTTTAGTCTTCCGGGTCCCTTTGTACATCTCATACTTCAGCAACCGGCATTCGATCGGGCCGTTATATAAATGTATCTTCCGCGAGGTTCTCAAACCTATACTTTTGGCAGCAGCTAAATTCCCTGTAAAAATAAAAGCATCATACCCGCTGAAATTTTTCTTAAGGGCGTCCCCGATCTGATGATAGAACCTGGCTATATCCCCAACTTCCATCCGCTCGCCATAAGGAGGATTAATTATCATCACCCCCGGAGCTTCAGGAGGATCAATCATAGATATTTTGCTCTTCACAAATTTAGTATCATTGCCCACCCCGGCCTGCTCAGCATTTTTTAAAGATTCAAAAATCTGTTTGGAGTTCATATCAGAGCCAACAATTTCAAAATCAAGGCTTGGCTTTATTATTTTACGAGCTTGAGTTTTTACAAATTCAAAAAGTTGACTGTCATAGTCCGGCCAGTTCATAAATCCAAATTGTTTACGAGTCAACCCGGGTGCTATATTGCGCGCCATCAAAGCCGCCTCGATCACAATTGTACCCGATCCGCACATGGCATCTATGAATGAACTTTGTTTGTCCCATCCTGACAATATTACCAGTCCAGCCCCTAATACTTCATTAAGCGGCGCTTTGTTAACTTTCCCACGGTAACCCCGTTTGAACAACGGTTCTCCCGATGAATCCAGCGCAAGTGTACATTGATTATTGCTTATATGTATATTTATTCTGATGTCAGGATTTTTAGTATCAACCGAGGGACGCCTTCCGGTTTTGTTGCGAAAATAATCACAGATAGCATCTTTGGTCTTTTGAGCCACATATAGTGAATTATCAAAATTGGAGTTGCTTATCACCGCATCAATAGAAATTGTCTGCTTTAAGCTTAAATAATCACCCCATTGAATTCTCAATACTTTTTTGTATAGATCATCTTCACCTTTAACTCGGAAACTATCAATAGGTTTTAGAATGCGCGTTGCCGTACGACACCAGAGATTGGCTTTGTATAACAGCTCCTGATCGCCAAAAAACTCTACCGAACGGTTCATTGGCTTAACATCTTGCGCATCAAGAGTGGTTAATTCCTGGGACAAGGTCTCTTCAATTCCGAAAAGCGTCTTGGCAATCATCCGAAATTTTTTATCAGTTTTATTTATCATACCAGAAAGAAAGGAATTTTGACATAATGTCAATTGTTATAAGGAGGGCTTGTTTTTAAAAATTATATAATCATTTGCTGAAAAATTCTCAATACTTCAATTATATTACTTAATAACAATGCTTTACACAAATATCACCAACAGATTGTATTCATAGAATAATGTGTTTACAATATTTTTTCTTAATTATGTAAAAATCACCCTTATAAATAAATCAAAAACAATTCAATCAGGGTACATTTTACCTTAATTATATCAAATTTATTCATAAAATATTATATTCAGAAACCCCTAAAAATACATAACATCTCTATACTGTATCATTTTGGTCTTCTTTTGTGGGAATTTATTAAAAAATCAATGCACTAATTCCTCCAAAACCGTTGAATATCAACCTTTTTCCTTGACTAAAAGTTAAAAAGAGTATATAATAAAAGTGGTAATATATACGGTAAAATATCTAACAATAGTCTTTCGGACGAAGACTAATGAAAGAGCCGTTATAAAATAAATTAGGTAATCATGGAGATGCAATGGACGATTGTTCATTTCCCTTAAATTATTACTTATCGATTACACTAAATGTTAAGCATTTTTCTATGTTGGAAAATATAAGGAAAATTAGATAGATATTTTTTTAACGCATAAATATTGGGGACATTCTATAATGAAAAAAAATCGTTCAATGCGATTATATTTATTACTTTCGTTTGTTATTCTACTTTCACTTTCAACTTTTAGCGAAAGTAACGCAGCTTTAACAGGCAAAGAACCCTGGGCTGATTCGCTCATGTCAATGACTGCTGCCGATGAACCCGATCTGCAATATCTACTGGACTCTCTGGGGTACAACATAGATGTCATTAATGATGAGCTTTCTGCCGATGTGTTTTGTGGTATTGATGGACTCAATACAGCAACCATGGTCCTTGAAGTAGCCGGTTCAGCAATCCTGGCAACATCAGGCTATTATGAAGCCGGAACCACTACCCCATTATATCAAATTTTTGGTCCCAGCAATGTCCCGGGGGATTCTGTTCAATTTACATTTACAGCATTTAACTTTATCGGCTTCTACATGAAACCAAATCTGGATACTGCTGACTATACCTGGTATTCTGAAACATCCCTTAATACTGATTCATTTGAACATGTCAAAGCTTTCTCAACCGGAACTCCCCATGAATTCCTTCTTGCATTTGAGGATTTACCCGGTGGCGGCGACGAAGACTACAACGATCTGGTTTTTAAAGTAAGATTTGAAAATTTCCCGCCTGTCTTCTCTGTACCTGATACAACTGTCATTCAATGTGATGCTTCCCCTATCTGTTTTGATATTGTTGCCTCCGACCCTAACTGCCAGGGAGATTCAATTTGGTTGGAAATGATTTCAGGTGAAGGTACTTTTGATCCCGACTCAGGATTAGGACTTATTAACGCAACCCATTGTTTCACTCCTACTGTAACAGGAACTTATGCATTTGAATTTACTCTCGAAGATATCCTTGGTGAAGTTTCTACTGTAACTGCTTATATTGATGTAATCGTAAGTACTGCCCCGGTAGTAACAGTCGATGATACTTCAGTTTTCCTCTGCGAACCAGAAGAAATTTGTATTCCAATTTCTATAATTGATAATGACTGTGACATAACCTTAGTCGAAACCAATTTCGGATCTTATTCCGGTTCTGTATCAAACTTTGATCAGGTTGATTTTATTAACGATTTCGGTGGATCTGTAATCCAAATTGGTGGTGGAAGCCCTGGTAAAATTCTTTATGTCGGTTCTGACTATGATAATCCAGTTAATTCACAATCAGGTATATTGGTTACTTTACCTGCCTTTGGCTGGGTCGATTATATTGTTGATTATGGAACATTCCCAAGCGGAACGGTTGCCAATTCAGGTGATCAACTTATTGGAACCCCCTCTGATATGACATACTCTGCCGGTGGTCCCAGTGGTCCTGACGGCACTGATGGTGATGGTTCGGTTCCTTTCAGTACCCATAATTGGATCATTGCAGGATTCTATGATGATCAAACTTCTTGCCATGGCTCCAACTCAGATCTGGTATTATTTACCGGAACCAGTGGTCATGGAAATGCACAATTATATCTCCGACATAACGGCTCCCCTGTTTATGATACTTTAGTTGAAGTTACCGGCGGATCAACCGGTTCCGGTATCGGTGGTGTCATTGTAGATCTTCCTGATGGTTTAACCTATAATGAAATAAAAGTTAGAAGTAAAAACGGGTCTTTTGATCTTGATGCTATTGCCGGAAGAAATGGTCCTTCACCTACTTCTGCTGATATTTGCTTTACTCCTGATACATCCGGTATTTATGAAGTTATCGTTACTGTCACAGACTCATGCAACCATGTTGTAGCTGATACAGGCCTTGTAACAATTACTCTGAATAGTCCGCCATTTGTTGATGCCTCAAGTGACTTCACTTTCACATCATGTAATTATGAAGAAATCTGTTTTGATGTAAACTCTGGTGATGTTGACAATAATTTAGATTCAATAGCATTAATTTCCGGGCCAGGAACTCTATCAGGAAATCAGATCTGTTTTACTCCGGCGTCAATAGGTCCCTTTACATTTGTTGTCTATGCAATTGATTCATGTTTAGAAGAAGGCTATGATACAATTACGGTATCACTTGAAATAAATGAACCACCTGTTGCAGACAATCCTGATTCGGTATTCCTGTTCTTATGCGAAGCTTCAGAATTATGTCATACTTTCACTGCTACAGATCCCGATGATGGAACTCTTACCTGGACACATTTATCCGGGGCTGGATCTATTACATCCGGCGGAGAATTTTGTTTCACTCCGACAGTATCTGGTAATTATGGTGCCGCTGTAGTTGTAACAGATTCATGCGGTTCAGCAGATACTACAACAATTCAATATGTCGTAACATTAAATCAACCTCCGGTTGCTGATGCCCCCGGTGCAACGGTAAGTGTATTCCAATGTATTGCAACTGAAATTTGCTACCAGTTTAATGCTACCGATCCAGACGGCAGTGTTGCATGGTTGAAACTTTCTGGTGATGGAACTGTCTCATCTTCAGGGTTCTGGTGCTTCACGCCTACAACTACTGGAAGTTTTACTGTGACCGTAGAAGTTATCGACTCCTGTGGAATAGCTGATACTGTAAGCCATACCTATGATGTTATTTTAAATAATGATCCTTCAGTTACATTTGGGTCAGACACAACATTGCTGCTCTGCGCAGAACAGGAAATTTGTCTTGACTATTCTATCTATGATAATGATGGACTTAACGGAATAGCCGAAGAAATGATTTCCGGTTATGGTGTTATTGATACAACCGGTAATAATATCTGCTTTACTCCAACAGTTGACGGCAGTTATGAATTTATTGTAAGAGTTACTGACTCTTGCGGGGTTGTTGATGAAGATACTATTTTAGTCGACGTAGCGTTTGGAAGTTTTGCTGCTATAGATTGCCCAACAGAACCTATTAATGTTTTCTTATGTGAAGCCGATGTTGTCTGCCAAATATTAAACATCACTCCACCCACTGCAACAATCTCTTCTTCGTTTGGAACCTACACCAGCGGTCAACTTTGTTTTGATGCCGACACATCCGGTACTTATTTGATCACTGTAATTGCTGAAGATGAATGTTCTTCCGATACCTGCGACATTGAATTTGTAGTTGAAATAGGAACGACAGCCTCTATTACCTGCCCGGATCCTGTAAATATATTCCTTTGTGAATCTGATTCGGTATGTATTCCAGTAGGCATTAATGGCTCCGATCTGGTTGTCAATGTATCTCCGATAGGAATATTTAATGCTGGCTCGGTCTGTTTCCCTGCCGACACATCCGGTCATTATGAAATAGAAGTCATCGCCAATACAAGCTGTGGATCTGATACTTGCCTGGTTATAGCTGATATTGTGATAAATTCAGCCCCAATTGCTGTCGATCCAGCTACTCCTGTAGATACTTTCATATGTGATGCTGATGAAATCTGCTATCAATTTAATGTAAACGATGTTGATGGTGGTTCATTAACCTGGGCGCGCCTCTCTGGTAACGGAACAGTAACCACTGCCGGACTATGGTGCTTTAATGCCAATAGTTCAGGCTCATACTCTGTTGTTGCCGAAGTTACTGATTCATGTGGAGCAACAGATACTGTTAGCCTAACATATAATGTTACTATAAATAGCGATCCTGTTCTTAATCTGGGTGTTGATACTACTCTATTCACCTGTGCTCTGGGAATTGTTTGCTGGCCGTATGATGCTTCTGATGTTGATGATAATATTGCATCAATAAACCTCCTCTCAGGTGGTGCTTCATCATACCTTGATGAAATCAATGAAAGACTGTGCTTCATTCCTGATGCAGAAGGTATCTATGAATTTGTTGTCAGCCTGACTGATGATTGCGGTAATATAGATTATGATACTATTCAATTTACTATAGAAGAAAATGAAGCTCCATTAGTTGATGCTGGTAGTGATCAGACTATTTTCCAATGCGAATTAACTGAAATATGCTGGGATGCCACTGTTGTAGATCCTGATGGAAACCTTACCAGTTATGAATTGGTCGATGGCCCAGGTACATTTAATGGCTCCCAAATTTGTTTCACTCCTACTGAAACCTGGAATTATGAATTCGTTCTTAAAGGTACAGATTTCTGTGGTCTGGAATCTTACGATACGGTAGCGATCTACTATACCTTGAATTCAGCCCCTACTGCCGATGCTGGTGCATACCAGTCAATATTCCTGTGTGAACCGACATCAATCTGTTGGGATGCTTCTTGTGATGATGTGGACGGAAACCTGTCAACCTGTACTCTGATAGAAGGTCCCGGAAGTTATAACGGATCACAAATTTGCTTCACTCCAAGTGCTACCGGAAGTTACCTCTTTGTAATGAAAGCTGTCGATGATTGCGGCGAGTCAAATGTTGACTCTGTGACAATAGATATAACGATGAACACTGCCCCAGCCTGTACAGTACCTAACGATACTTCAATCTTCCAATGTGATGCCACCGAAGTCTGCTTGCCTGCTTTTGGTACTGATGTAGACGGTAATTTACAATTCTGTCAGATCATCTCCGGACCAGGTTCACTGGTTGGTGGAATCTGGTGCTATACTCCTGTTTCCGATCAGGCTGTGAATGTCACTGTCCGTTGTCAGGATTCATGTGGTGCCTATTGTGAATCAAGCTTTACTGTTGATTTTGATATTAACTCTGCTCCATCAATTGCATTTGGAAATGACACCTCCATATTCCTCTGTGCCGAACAGGAAATTTGCTTGCCTTATCTGGCTTCTGATCCTGATGACCCGCGTACAAAAACAATTAACTTAGTTTCGGGAAGTGGCACTCTTGATGAAGTAAATTCCGAAGTATGCTTCACCGCAACAACATCCGGACTTTATACCTTTGTTATCAGAATTGAAGATGAATGTGGTGAATTTGATGAAGATACAATAAATGTAACTATTTCTCTGAATGCCAGCCCTGTTGCAGATGCGGGAGCTGATCAAACATTGTTCCTTTGTGATTCGGTAACTCAGATTTGTTGGGATGCATTCTGTGACGATGTCGACGGCAACCTCACTGACTGTTTCTTTAATGGACCCGGTAGTTACATTGACGGAGAAATTTGTTTTACTCCTCCTGTTACAGGCTCCTACCTGTTCACCCTGCGTGCTGTTGATGACTGTGGTGAAGAAATGACCGATTCGGTCTATATCAACGTCACCATAAACACTGATCCAACCATTGCCTTTGGTGCCGATGAAGACACACTTCTGTGTGCTTCTATAGAACTTTGTTATGACTACACCGTCGATGACTTTGATGGTCTCTCTGGATTAACAGAAACTATGATCTCCGGTTATGGCTACATTGACACTTTAAATAATAAAGTCTGTTTCACTCCGGCAACTGATGGCTCATACGAATTTATAGTTCGTGTTACTGATCCATGTGGAGCTTTTGAAGATGATACAATTGTTGTTAATGTTGCCTTTGGTGACTTTGCTGTAATTGATTGCCCTACAGACCCTGTTGATGTCTTCCTCTGTGATCCTGCTGAAGTCTGTTTGGCAATAGGTATCGATCCGGTTGATGCTGCAGTTTCAACATCATTCGGTACATACACTAATGGCGAACTCTGCTTTGATGCTGATACAGCCGGAACCTATATGATAACAGTTATTGCTGATGCCGAATGCAGTTCAGATACCTGCGATGTTACCTTTAATGTTGATATCGGTTCGGCAGCACAAATTGTCTGTCCCGATCCGCAGTCATTCTTTATCTGCGAACCGGATTCGGTCTGCTTCCCTGTTACTGTAATTCTCAAATCTGAACCAGTCGAAGTTTATCCTTTTGGTTCCTATTCCGCCGGTAATGTTTGCTTCCCAGCTGATACTTCCGGTCATTATGAACTGACTATTATTGCTACTACAACTTGTGGTTCTGATACCTGTGTAGCTGAAATTGATGTGATCATAAATTCTGATCCTGTTGCAATTGACCCGACTGTCGATCCAATTGATACTTTCATGTGTGCCAATGATCAGGTCTGTTACCAGTTCTCTGCAAGCGATGTTGACGGAGGAACACTAACATGGTCTCGCGTCAGTGGTCAGGGTACTGTCAGTGCCGATGGCCTCTGGTGTTTTGATGTCACCGCTGCTGGTTCTTACGCAGTAGTTGCAGAAGTTTCTGACTCATGTGGTGCTACCGATCAGGTCACCCTTACTTATAATGTCACACTCAATTCAGAACCAACGGTTGAATTCGGAGCAGATGTAACATACTTCTTCTGCGAGCCAACTGAAATCTGTGTAGATTTTTATGCTATAGACGATGACAATAATATCAATCTGGTAGAACTTGTTTATGGTACCGGATCAATTGTTGATGATACTCTGGTCTGCTTCACTCCCGACACAGCCGGAAGATATATCTTTATTGTAGGTGCTACTGATGACTGCGGTGCTTATGATCAGGATACTATTGACGTCTTTATTGAAATAAATTCTGATCCTGTAGCCTTTGCTGGTGAAGATCAGTTCCTCTTCCTTTGTGAATCAATGGAAGTCTGCTGGGAGGCTTACTGTTCAGATCCTGATGATAATGTCGATACCTGTTACTTAACATTAGGTCCAGGAGTTTTCAACGGCTCAGAAATTTGCTTCACACCTGATACAGCCGGAATCTACACATTTGTTCTTCGTGCTGAAGATGAATGTACCGGTGGAAGAGCTATTGATGAAGACACTGTCTATGTTAATGTTGATTTGAATGAAGCCCCAATATGTAATATTCCAAATGATACTACCTTCTTCCAGTGTACTCCTACCCAGATTGCTCTTCCGATAAGCGCAACTGATCCTGATGGAAACCTGGATCATTGTGAAATTGTAACCGGTCCTGGTTCAATCTCAAATGGCTTCTGGACCTATACTCCGAGTGCTGATATTGCAACTTCGGTCAAGATAATGTGTCTTGATTCTTGCGGAGCCATGTGTGTAGACTCATTCACAGTCTCATTTGATATGAACACTCCACCGGTTGTTGATCTTGGATCAGACACAGGGCTGTTCCTGTGTGCTGCTCAAACAGTGTGCTGGGATATTGTCGCTGATGATGAAGACGGCAATCTCTCAACAGTAGAAGTTCTCCAGCCTGTTGGTGCGTCTATAAACGGTTCTGAGCTTTGTTACAGCTTTACTAGTGAAACAGTCCAGAAGTTTATTGTTAAAGCTACTGACTCTTGTGGGGCTGAAACATTAGATTCAGTAACAGTTTCAGTTGATTTTAATGTTCCGCCGGTAATTGATTTACCGCCAAGCTTTACGGCATTCCTTGATGTCATGGGCGAAATTTGTTTTAACGTTAATTCAAGTGATATTGATAATAACCTCTCAACAATTACTTCATCACCGGTTGGAACTTATAACTCAAGTACCGACCAGATCTGTTTCGATGTCGATACTTCGGGTATCTATTGTCTTGAAATTACGGCTCGCGACCTTTGCGGTGCAGAAACAATCGATTCGATTTGTCTTGAAATTATTATTGATGAATGTATTCATGTCCAGATCGAAAAGACGCATGGAACCATTCAGGGAACAATGGAATATGTAAATATTTATCAACAGGGCTCTGGCAAAGAAATAGGCGGTTTTGATTTCTTAATTGCCTATGATGCTTCTGCTCTGACTCCAAATGTTGTCGTACCGGGCGGCCTGTTCGAAGCCTGTGGATGGGAATACTTTACTTATCGTAATGGTGATGAAGGTAACTGCGACAATAGCTGTCCTTCGGGATTACTTAGAATTATTGGAATAGCAGATATGAACAATGGTGCCAATCATCCCGGATGTTTCCTGAATGATCAGGTTGGATCTCTGGCAGAAATTGAGTTCCTGGTTACCAACGACCGCACCTTTGAATGTATGTATGTCCCGATCAAATTCTTCTGGCTCGGATGCAATGATAATGGCATCTCCTCCAGAAGTGGTGATACTCTTTGGATTTCTCGAAATGTTTATGAATTTGAACTTTCACAAATTACTGACAACAATTATGGCTACCCCACCTACTTTGGTGCCAATGATGACTGCCTTATCGGTGGTGGTCCCGGCAAGCCGCAAGCAATACGTTGTGTTGACTTCACCAATGGCGGTATCGACATTGTCTGTGCTGATTCAATTGATGCTCGTGGTGATATTAACTTAAACGGTGTTGGCTATGAAATTGCTGATGCTGTGGTTTACACAAACTACTTTATTTATGGTTTATCAGCCCTGGATATCAGTATTGATGGCCAAACAGCCGCCAGTGATGTTAACGCCGACGGTATCCCTCTCACCGTTGCTGATCTTGTCTATCTCATCAGAGTTGTTGTTGGTGATGCTGTAGCATTTCCAAAAATTGATCCAAATCTTTCAAGAGATGTTATATTTAATCTAAACGATGGTATACTTTCCATAACAGAAGCTGACTACAGGCTCGGAGCATTATTCCTGACTATTGAAGGAAATGTTAAAACCAGCCTGCATGCTGATGCTTCCAATATGGAATATAAATCTAACTTTGATGGCACTGATACCAGAATCCTTATCTATAATATGAATGGTAAGGACTTCCTTGAACTTGGCAATGTCCTCAATGTTGAATTAAACCATAAGATTAAAGAAATAGAAGCCGGAGCCTATAATGGCCTGATGCTTAAAACTTCAATTGGAAGTCTTCCTGAAAAATTCGAACTTATGCAAAATTATCCTAACCCGTTCAATCCGGTCACTACAATCAAATTTGCTTTACCAAATGCGTCTAAATGGAATATGACAATTTACAATATTCTGGGACAGCAAGTTGAAGATTTTGATGGTGATTCCGATGCGGGATACCAGGAAATCGAATGGGATGCCAGCCGCTATGCGTCGGGTGTTTATTTCTATCGTCTGAGAGCAGGAAGCTTCAGCGACACCAAGAAGATGGTTATGGTTAAATAACCATACCTATCATGACCAGCGGTTAAGACCGAGTCTGAGGAGGGCGGTTTTAATCTGCTAAGAGACAAACCCTGTGATTCTCACCCACAGGGTTTGTTTTTATTTTAGTCGGAATTACTTTTAAGATCCACAACCGTTGCCCCCCAACTACCGCCACTGCCCCCTTCATGATGATAATTTTTTACATCAGGATGCTTATCCAGAACAGAGTGTACAATGCGCCGTTTTACCCCTTTTCCCTTACCATGAACGATTCTGAGAGTGTAAATACCCTTTCCCAGGCAGATTCTGATATATTCTTCTAACACACTATGTGTCTCTTTTGGCGCAAACATATGCAGATCAAGGGTTCCGTCAATAGGGTATTCAACAGGTTCATCATTATTATCAATCATTTCTCAATATACAGCCTTAAGGAGCCAAAAATACAGCAATTTCCACCGGAATATTAATCTGAAAAAATACACAAAAGATGCATTAATCGGTCTTGAATTTTTAATCTATAAATGTATATTGCGCAAATGTGATTTTTTTAACAAGGCTCAAAAAGGAGTAAAACAGATGTCAATAATTCGACCGTTTAAAGGTCTTCGTCCAACCCCGGAAAAAGCTCACCTTGTTGCATCTCCTCCTTATGATGTTTTGAGCAGCGATGAAGCTCGTGCCATAGTTAAAAATAATCCTGATTCTTTTTTACGAGTGAACAAGCCGGAAGTCGATTTTGATTCCAATGTTTCTGCCTACGGTGAAGAAGTCTATCTCAAAGGGAAAGAAAATCTCCAGCGTCTTTTTAACGAAAAAATCATGATCCGCGATGAGAAGCCTTGTTTCTATCTTTACAGACTAACCTGGCAGGGAAAAAGCCAAACAGGTATCGTAACATTGACATCCTGTGAAGAATACAACCAGAATAAAATTAAAAAACATGAACACACCCGCCCTGTTAAAGTTAACGATCGGGCTGATCATATTCAAAAAGTAGCCGCCCAGGTGGGTCCGGTATTTTCAATCTTCAGAAAAAATGAAGGGATCTCATCTCTCTTTACTCAAATAAATTCAAATAAACCTGAATATGATTTTACCAGTGATGATGAAGTACGCCATGAGATGTGGGTCGTGGATGACACAAGTATGATTAATGATTTAGTATGTGCCTTTGGCACATTAGATTCAATTTATATAGCCGATGGCCACCATCGTTCTGCAGCAGCATCAGAAGTAGCCCGCAGGATGAAAGAGCAGAATCCAAATCATACAGGCGATGAACAATATAATTATTTTCTGAATGTAATTTTTTCTGACAATGAGTTAAGAATCCTTCCATACAATCGTGTGGTTAAAGGTTTGAATAATCTTACCCCCGAACAATTCATCTCAAATGCTGAAAAATCATTTGAAGTCAAACCTGAGCCAAAAGCAATTGAGCCAACCACACCCTACCATATCGGAACGTTGTGCAAAGGGAAATGGTATCAGCTTATTGCTAAAAAAGGTACTTTTGATACAGTGCATCCAGCCAATTCAATCGATTCTGCTGTCCTTACTGCAAACCTTCTTGATCCAATTCTTGGTATAAAAGATATTCGCACTGATAATAATATTGATTTTATCGGAGGAATAAGAGGAACCAACGAACTTGAAAAATTAGTGAACTCCGGTAAATTTGATATTGCATTTTCTCTTTATCCGGTATCCGTTGAACAGCTTCTCGCAGTAGCTGATGCCAACGAAGTTATGCCTCCAAAGTCGACCTGGTTTGAACCAAAACTGCGCAGTGGAATGGTAGTTAATTTACTTGATGAATAAATAGAAAGGTTCGTGACATGTTAATTTTAATTTCTGATGCATTTGATGATGCTCTGCCAAAAAAATTGGCTAAGTATGGCGAAGTTACCGACGACAAAGCCCGTCTCCCTGAAGCGGAAGTTGTTCTGATCCGTAGTAAAACCAAAGTTACCAAAGAATACATTGACGGCTCACCGAACTTAAAATTGGTCATTCGCGGTGGGGTTGGTCTGGACAATGTAGATCTGGTCTATGCCAAAGAAAAAGGCGTCACCGTTTACAATACTGCCGATGCTTCCAGTGCAGCAGTAGCAGAAATGGCTTTTGCCCTGATGATTTCAATGCCTAACCACATTACTAAAGCCGATTCATCAATGCGTGAAGGCAAATGGCTCAAAAAAGATCTTAAAAGAACCGAACTGGCCGGCAAAACTCTCGGTATTCTTGGTCTTGGTCGTATCGGTTTAGCATTAGCAAAAAGAGCAGGAGCATTTGGTATGAATGTAATCGGATGGCATCCTGATGTCTACTTTACTGATTATGCTGAAATTATTCCTGATATGAATGATGTCCTTAAAAAATCTGATTATATCTCTTTGCATATGCCTCTCCTTCCTGCAACAAAAGGTCTTATCAATAAAGATACCATTGCAAAATGCAAAGATGGCGCTTACATGTTAAATACCGGACGCGGTAAATGTGTTGTCGAAGAAGACATGGTAGAAGCTCTAAAAAGCGGTAAATTAGCCGGTTACGCCACTGATGTATGGTATAGTGATCCTCCGGAAAATTCACCATTATTTGATGCTCCCAATACTGTATTTACACCGCATCTCGGAGCTTCATCCAAAGAGAATATGGGACGTATCGGAATTATTGTGAAACGCCTGATAAGCGATTATGTAGCTGCAAAATAAAAAAGTAAATATAAGAGGCTTAAAATGACTAACAGAGTTTTTAATTTTAATCCCGGGCCATCAACAATTCCTTTGGATGTTCTCAAAATTGTCCAGGAAGAATTGCTGGATTACCAGGGAACCGGAATGTCAATCATAGAAAGTTCACATCGGGCACCGGAATTTGATAAAGTCAACGAAGATGCTATTGCATTGGCCCGTGAAATCTTTGGACTGGATGAAAAATACCATGTCATATTTCTGACAGGTGGCGCTTCAAGCCAGTTTTTCCAAATCCCTATGAACTTCCTCGCTGGTGGAAAAACAGGCGCTTACGCTGACACTGGTACCTGGTCAACCAAGGCTATCAAAGAAGCCAACATTGTTGGTAAAGCACATAATGCTTTTGATGGCAAAGCTGTCGATTATAAGCATATTCCTACACAGAATGAACTCGACATCCCTTCTGACGCTGCCTACTTCCACTTCACAACTAATAATACCATCAAAGGAACTCAGTATCATTATCTACCTGATACAGGCGGAATTCCATTGATTGCAGACATGTCTTCAGATATTGCCTGTCGTCCTTTGGACTACACCAAATTTGCAATGTTCTATGCCGGATCTCAGAAAAATCTGGGACCTGCCGGAACTACGCTTGTTTGTATGCATGACGATCTTTTGCAAAAATCAAATGATGCATTGCCGACAATTCTGAATTACAAAACTCAGGCCGGTAAAAAATCAATGTTCAACACTCCTCCTTGTTTCCCAATCTATGTAATGAAGTTAGTCTTCGAATGGATCCAAAAACAGGGTGGCCTGGCTGGTGTTGAAAAAAATAATATTGCCAAAAAGGATCTCATCTATGGCATGATGGACAAATATCCTGATTACTATAAAGGGACTGTTGAAAATGATAGCCGGTCCTGGATGAACCTGACCTGGCGTCTTCCTTCAGAAGATCTTGAGAAGAAGTTTATTACTGATGGAAAGGCCGCTGGTTTTATCGGACTTAAAGGTCATCGCAGCGTAGGTGGTGTGCGAGCATCTCTTTACAACGCCATGCCTCTTGAAGGAGCCGAGAAATTAGCCCAGTTCATGGAGGACTTCAAAAACAAAAACTGATGGCCTAGCCATATCGATTCCTGACATAGTAGCATTGCTACTTCTATCTGGCGAAGGATAATGGAAGGTGTTGATATTAATAGATGATCTTGATACAACGCTTTGCGATAAATCACATAATATGTGTAGGGCGGTTCCGTTCACGGACCCGCCTTTTTTTTAAAATAATACAGATTAGTTTATACACCAGATAGTCTTGTTTTCAATAATGTAATATATTATCTTGTTTCTCATGATAACGAAGGGGATTTAATGAAAATAATTTTAACCGTTTCTATTTTATTTATCGTATTACTTCCGTCCTCTATTTTCAGTCAGGCCAAAGTGGGCACCTGGGGTGGACACGAATTACTCATCTCTCCATCAATTCGTTCAAATGGCATGGGTTTACTTGGAACTGCACTTGTAGACGAACATTCATCTTTTTATAATCCGGGCAGCACAGGATTATATTATCTTAATAATGAGATTTCATTTACACCTTATAGTGGGTCACAGAATTTAGGGTACGACTGGACATTTTGGCAATCTTCGATCGCTGCACCTATTATAAAAATCAAGTCAAATGATATACATAATTTTGGCATTAGCAGTGTTATCTCATATACCAGATCAGATCTTAAAATTCAGGAATTAGATTATAATAGAGTTCCGACCGGTAGGGTCTATGGATATAATTCACAAATTCTTACTACTTCAATAGGTATTGGTTATAGTGGTATATTTCAATTTGGTGTGGGATTAAATGTAAAGTACTATGATATAAACGATTTTTTTCAGGATCTGGCATTAGATGCAGGAGCTATTGTTCGTCTTCCTATTAAGGATCAAATATCTGATAAAATCAGAATTGATTTTATTCCTTCATTTGGTTTTTCTTTATCTAACTGGGGACCCATATTTGAATCCGGAAATCAAGAAAGAACTTTTATATTAGCAAACAGAATAGGAATAGCATCTATTTTTGGTCTTAACAAGCTAACAGTTAATGGTGATTGGCGTTTAATTCGAATTATCCCTTCATTTGAAGCAGAAAACCTGGAAGATGAAAGAAATATTACTAAAAAAGGAATTGAACTTGAATTTGGTGAAGCATTCACATACAGGCTTGGAAAATATATAATTAGCAGAATAGAAAATTCAACCTGGGGTTATACTGTAAACAGCGCCGGGATTTTCAAATTTATTTCATCTCTGACTAACCACAATCCTGAGAAAAAATCAGGTATTCTTAGTTTTCTGACTAATAGGCTATCTTTCCAATATTCCGAAGCAAACTTTGATAAAGACTCTATTTTTAAAAGAGAACCATTCAAGGGCTTTTCTATTAGATATAAACTTTCTGACTGACAAACGTATTATCCTAAAAATAAGCTATTAACTTGACAAAATGTCTTAAAATTACGTTTGTTTATGTTAATATTTTAGAATGTGAATATTAGATAAGAGATTACAGCTTGGAAAAAACTGAAACTAAATATATTGATCTTTTTGAAAAATGCTTCAATTACCGTGATCCGCAAAAAGTAATGGAAATGGGTTACTACCCATATTTCCATCCGATTCAGTCACCCCCCGGAGACGAAGTTGTAGTTGATGGCCGTAATTGTATTATGGTCGGTTCTAACAACTACCTCGGTTTGGTTAACCATCCCAAAGTAAAAGAAGCCGCCTCAGAAGCAGTTCTCAAATTTGGATCAGGATGCACCGGTTCACGACTTCTAAACGGCACCCTTGATTTACATCTCGAACTTGAACATCGTTTGGCCAAGTTCATGCAACGCCCCGAAGTACTGGTATTCTCCACAGGATTTCAAACAAACTTGGGAATAATATCTACTCTTGTTGAGAAAAATGACTCGGTAATAATAGATCGTCAGGATCATGCCTGCATAGTTGATGGCACTCGTTTATCATATGGCAAAGTTTATAAGTTTGCTCATAATGATATGGAAGATTTTGAACGCGTTGTAACCAATGTTCGCAATATCAATAGTCGTGGCGGAATTCTGGTTGTGGTAGATGGTGTCTTCTCGATGGAAGGGGATATTATTAATCTTCCCCGTATGATGGAAATTGCTGAAAAATATGATGCTCGTGTGCTGGTAGACGATGCTCATTCGGTTGGTGTTCTTGGAGAAACCGGAGCTGGTACTGCTGAGCATTTTGGTCTCATTGATAAAGTTGATATGACCATGGGAACCTTCTCAAAATCATTTGCCTCATTGGGCGGTTTTGTAGCTGCTGATAAAGATGTAATCAACTATATCAAACATCGCGCTCGCTCATTGATATTCTCAGCCTCTATTCCTCCTGCTAATGCAGCATCAGTTATCGCCGCATTGGATATAATAGAATCCGAACCGGAACGCCGTGAACACCTCTGGAAAAATACTCACCGAATGCAAAAAGAATTCAAAGATCTCGGATTTGATATTGGTAAAACCGAAACTCCGATTGTGCCAATTGTGGTCGGAGAAGATCTTGATGCTTTCACTTTCTGGAAAGCCCTGTTTGAAAACGGAGTCTTTACCAACCCCGTCGTATCACCGGCGGTTCCTCCCGGACAGGCTATGATAAGGACATCATATACTGCCACTCATACCGATGAACAACTTGACCGCGTGGTCGAAATAGTCGCTCGGGTTGGCAGAGAAAAAGGATTAATAAGCTAAAATTTATGGCTAATATTAATGTTGTCGAAGTAGAATCTTCAGCTCAACTAAAACAGTTTATAAACTACCCTGCCAAATTATATAAAGACGATCCCAATTATGTAACCCCATTAGTATCCGAACGCCTGGAATTCTTTGATAAAGAGAAGAATCCTTTTTATCATTCCTCCTCTACAAAACTCTTTCTGGCTATGGAGAATAAAGAAGTAGTCGGTCGTATTTCAACCTGCATAAATTTTAATCATAATGAATTCCATTCCGAACAAACCGGCTTCTTTGGCTTTTTTGATTGCCCGGATAATTATGAAATTGCTTCTACTCTTTTGAAAGTGGCAATGATAACAATCAAAAAAGACGGCATGAATGTCATGCGCGGACCTATGAATTTTTCTACCAATCATGAATGCGGTTTCCTCATAGATGGTTTTGATTCTCCTCCAACAGTAATGATGACTTACAACCAGCCCTACCTTCCGCGAATGGCAGAAAAGTTTGGTCTTAAAAAAGCAATGGATTTAGTAGCCTTCCGGCTAATTAGTAACTATGAGGTCCCCCCTAGAATTCAAAAAGTAGTTGACAAGCTGGCCGCCCGTTCCAAAGTCACTATTCGAACACTTGATATGAAAGATTTTGATAACGAAGTACGCCGGATAAATGAAATCTATAATAAAGCCTGGGAAAAAAATTGGGGATTTGTCCCTATGACCGAAGAAGAATTCTTCTACACCGCCAAAGACCTCAAACAATTAATTGACGAAAAAATAGCTCTTATTTGTGAGCATGAAGGCCAACCGGTTGCTTTCTGTCTCGCTGTACCGGATATCAATCAAGCCTTAATCCGGCTAAAAGGAAAACTACTCCCCTTAGGTTTGTTAAAACTTCTCTGGCATACAAAAGTGAGCAATAAAATTGATGGTGCCCGTATTATCACCATTGGTGTTATCCCCGATTTTCAGAAACGCGGGTTAGAAATGTTGATGTTCTCAACATGCTATACAAATGGCCGCAAAGCAGGTTACAAATGGGCCGAACTATCATGGGTGCTGGAAACCAACGAACTTATGATTCGCGGTATTGAACAGATGGGTGCCAAACCATACAAACGCTACCGCATCGTAGAAATGCCTTTGTAAATTGTGAATTAAATTTAACTATTATTGGATATATTCCTTTTTCAGACGTTATAATTAATATGAAAAATAATCTTGTAAAATTTAGCATAATCATTGCTCTTGTTATAATTTCTATATATGTATTGTCATCCTGCTCTAGCAAATATGCCCGTAATCTTTCTATGTCTTTTAATGAGGAGCAGATCAATATTAAAGTTGAAGAAGCAAAATATATCCCGGGTTCTGTGATTGCCAATCCATATAAAGAAATCAAAATCAAATCCGGTGATGGATCAATGGTCACCTTCGTAACAGGCTATCGTGGAAAAACAATGAAAGATATGACCGATATAATGATCGGTTTTGATAAACACATCAGGCACAAGATTTTTTTCCAACTTCCAGCTATCCCAGGTACCGGTACCTATTACTTAAAAAACCGTTCATTTATACAACTACTCGCGCATTATGAACTTTCAGAGAGTTCAAAAATATTTTATCCGGTAGCAGGATTCATCTCGATAGATTCTATCAATGGTCAAAAAATGTTTGGTACTGTAAGAGGTAACTACGAAAATGATGACCATGCCTCTTTTGATCTCAATGGCAACTTCACCATAAAATTTTAACAGGTATTACCTGTTTTACCGCAAAGCGCACACCTCATGTGGCCACAAGTGGCTTTTACCGCATAAGGGTTGTATCGAGGATAATTTTTGCAATTTGGACATTTATATTGTAGGGACAGGCCACTGTGCCTGTCCAAGATAAATCACTCAGTGTCCACACAAAGTGTATTAAATCAACTTTTCCTTCTCATCATAGATCGCTTTGAAGGCTTGATAACCGTAAGCATCGTATAAGCAGAATTGCACTCGTTCCAAATGTTCAGCGACCGGAAGAAATCCATAGACACATGTCACCATAAGTTTCGCACAAGCTTGCATTGGGAATCCACCAACCCCAGTTCCGAATGCTGGAAAGGCAATAGATTTAACTTTCAATTTCTCGGCAAGTTTTAAGCATGATATTGTTGTCTGACGAATAAGCTTGTCACTGGTTCGTAAATCCTGGCCCATCACCGCCCCGTGAATAACATAACTATATGGAAGAGTACCTGCTGTCGAAAAGACTGCATTCCCCGGCATGACCTGCCCCTTAGCCATGGCATCATCCTCGATAGACTGCCCACCAGCTTTTTTGATAGCGCCGGCTACTCCATCACCCATCCAAAATTTATTGTTGGCCGCATTGACAATAACTTCTGCATCCGCTTTGGTGATGTCTCCCTGAGCTATTTCAACTTTAAAAGGCATCTATTCTCCCCTTGCTTCCCGTTTCACTAAGACTTTCTTATCAATGATATTAATAAACAATAACGCTACAATTAATCCAATAAGACTGCCAAGGGCCGTTCCAGCCAGTACATCAAAGGGATAATGCACCCCTACAAACACTCGGCTGATTGCAATCACACCAGCAATAACCCAGAGGTACCATTTTGTTTTTTTTACAGTTATCGAAAACAAAGCAGCCTGAGCAAATGCATTGGCGGCATGCGATGACGGCATCGAATAACCACCTCCACAACCTACCAACAAATTTATATCAGTCAGCACGTGACAGGGGCGTATTCTCTCTATCATAGGCTTGAGCAGTTTGCTCGAAGTCTGATCGGATAACAACAGTGCCAACGCTGAGAACAATACTAACCAACGTAGTCGCGCATCCCCTTTCCATAAAAGCAGAATAACGGTCAAACCATAGCCAACACGAAGAAGCATATCAGAAGTAATAATCGGCATTATCAAATCTGTAATAGGATTTGCAATGCTGAAATTTAGAAATAGAAACAAAGTTTCATCTATGATTTTCAGTGTCTCAAGCATAGGTTTTTGGCTTCCCTTTAATAAACTTTATTAATTCATTACGGGTTGGCATTCCCCCTCTTGCTCCGGGCTTAGTACATTTGATTGCTGCCACAATTGAGCCTAAATCCATTCGTTCAACGATACCTTTACCATCCAATAATCCACTAAGATAACCAACATGAAAAGCATCCCCGGCACCGGTGGTATCAACTACTTTAACTCTATACGCTTTGCTTCTGTAAAATTTCTCATTCTCAAGAGCCATTGCCCCTTTTGTACCAACAGTAATAACAATAGTACCCGGACAAATCTCAGATAGTTTCTTAAGAGCTGTTTTAACATTTTTTGTTTTTGTATATGGCAAAGCAAAAGCATCAGCAACAACCAGGTGGTCCACCAACGGAAGAATTTTCGTTACATCATTTCTAACTGAACCAATATCAAAACTTATTAAAGCCCCTTTTCGTTTTGCCCATTTAGCTAATTTGATATTAGCATCAAGATCCCGTCCATCAAGATGAACCACACGTGGTGTGGGGTATTTTTTAAGAATTATATCCGCTGTTGAAATTGAAATCTTACGATGTAATGCTATTGTTCTCCGACCGCTTCCCTCTTCAACAAAACCAAATGCAGAAGCCGATGGTTTTTTCTTTCTAATCAAATATCGTGTATCAATATTGTCTTTCTTTAACTCATCAATTGAAATCTTACCAGCCATATCGTCACCGACCACAGCAATTATAGAAGTCTCATAACCAAGTCTGGCCAATCCAACCATAACATTAGGTATAGGACCTCCACCCTGAATGCACAAACCGGACGCATCTACTTTTCCACCCTTGTCAGGAAACTCCGGTATTGACACCAGAAAATCCAATGGGATAATTCCCATCCCAAGACAATCTATTTTCTTATTAACAGATTTTTTCAATTACCGCTTTCCCATTACTCAATTGTAATATCTCATCTAAAAGTAGAGGTGACTTTGTCACCCTTATTTCCAATGTTAATGTTACGATATCAGAGTACTCAGCGTTAACCTGTTTTGCTCCGAGTTTATTAATTAATCTCGCCATCTGATCATACAATGAAAATTCAATTTGTACTTTATACTGATTGGTTAAAAAATTCTCTTTTTTCCTGGCTTTGTCAAGAGCTCCAATTGCCGCACCGCCATAAGCCCTGACTAATCCTCCGGTACCTAATTTTGTTCCGCCATAGTAGCGGGTTACTACCATTACTATATTGCTTAACCCTCTTCCGCAAATAACATCATAGATTGGCTTGCCAGCGGTCCCTGAAGGTTCGCCATCATCAGAATACTTATAAGTTTGATCATTAAAATGACCCACATTCCAGGCGTAGCAATGGTGTGTTGCCGCATGTTCTCGTTTACGAATTGACTCAAGCATTCCCGAAGCATCCTCAATAGAAGAGGCAATGCCGCATTCAGCAATGAAACGAGAGCCTTTAATTTTTATCTCATATTTTGCCGAATTGGAAATAGTGTAATATTTGTCATCCATTAATTTAGACTAAGGCTTTTATTATATTATCAACCTGATCAAAACCAACCATTGGAATTAATCCGTTTTCTGAACCAATTTTGAGTGCTTCTTCATCCGATAAGGCACCATGTTCCGGATCAATCAGAAAAAATACCATCTTCCCAATTTGATTACAAAAAGAGAGTATATCCAAAATTCGTTTTGAATCATTGTAATACTGAGTAATAACAACCGCATTGGTCAAGCCAACTAATAATCGGTTTGATTCCTGAACATTGGTACTATCTTTTGTTTGTTCCGGAGAATATTCAGTAATTACTCCCCCATCCTGAGCAATATCAATTGCCAGCGGCATCTGTTCCGAGGCATCAATCGTATCAAAACCGTTATCCAACATGACATACGATTCCCCACCGGCTGATTTACAGCCAAGATGTACAGCAGCATCAATTCCTTTACTTAACGAAGAAACAACCTGAACATCAGCATCAATAAATAATTTGGTTAAATTAATTGTAAGCTCTATACCCTCATTAGTTGATTCTGTAGCCCCTATCAATGTAACCGATTTTTTACTGTTTTCCGGCATCTTGCCACGAGAATAAAGCAGTGGTGGTGGATCATTCAGTTCTAAAAGATTTGATGGATAATTAGAATCAAAACTGGTGATAACATTTATTTCACGATCTTCTAATTCATGAAAATATTTTTCTGCCTTATTAAGATTTGATTTCCCATCGTAGATGCTATTGGCAGTAACATCATCCATTCCGTCAATTTTTTCTAACTCAGCTTTTTCTGCATCCAGAATGCCATCAAGGCTCTTGAACTGCTGCATCAAAACGGCAAACAGCCTTGGCTTAACTTCACTAAATTTACATAGAGCCAAAACTTTGACTGCAGTTGTGTATTTATTATTATTTTCCATATGTCATAATGTACAATTTGATTTTTAATGTCAACGTGTGATAATTAATTAGTATTCATCTTTAGACAGATATTAAGTGGCTGGCAGACTCCCTCGTCTGCTGCTTATCTCATAGTTATTCCATGTTCAATCAATAGCATCAACATAACCCATCATTAAAGCATTACGCTTTGCCTGTAACGATTCTGTCCCTTTTGTTACAAGAGATAAATAATAGTGCAGCGATGCTTGTAGTGGTTCAAATCTGATTGCCTCTCTAAACAGATTAGCCGCTTGTTCAAACTCTCCCTCCTGAAGCATCGCATAACCGTCAATGGCAAGCAAATACGGCCTATACTTAATAGCTCCCCTTAATTTAGCTGAATACTTTTTATTATTTTCCAGTTTCAAATAATCATAAAAAAACGATGGGAAATCAATCAGGCCATAATCCGAACTCTGTAATGTTTCTGAAATAAATGCCAGATATTTTGCAGCATCCAGTGGATGAATCTTTCCTCGCATGCATGCTTTGATAATTTTGGCGTTTACCGGATCATAAGTTTTTGGCCCAACCCATGAATAGGCATAATTCATTATCGAATTATAATCCGAGGCATGAATTGCTCCAAAGGAATGACCAATTTCATGCAATAATGTCAGGCTGTTAAAATATACATTCCAGTCAAAACCTGATTGCTCTCTTTTGGGGAACAGCTTGATCCTGATTACCCTGTTTCCCAAACGGCTATAACCAATCTCTCTAATACTGTTCGATTTAAAATAATCCCAAAAATCAAACTGCCTGAAAATATAGGTTTTAATAGTATCTGTATAAAAATGATAATCAGAGTTTAACTGATAATTATAAAAAGATTCTTCATCAGCCAGTGAATCTATCATTTCAATTTGAGTTAAACTAAGACCAAAGCCAAAATCATTGTAAAACCTATCTGAGGCATAATCAATTATCTCCTGATATTGATTCCTGTTCTCAAAATTCAGTGATGATCTTAGATTGCTCCCCAAATAGATTTTTAGTGGGATCATCTTTTTTGAATTATGAGATTTTCGCTCGGGTAATTTAACATATTCAAATAATCTATTTATAACTCTCTGGATTACAAATTCATACGGTTCCGCCCGACCAACAATATTTTCATTTCCCCGCATATACTTGATATCAGTATCATACCAATCCCTTTTGCTTTGTTCATCCAATCGCTGGTTTTCATCTATAGACCATTCAACATCTTCATAATTATATTCTTGAAAATTAACTCTCAATTCAAGATTATTATCAATTTGACTGAAATACTTTCTACCATGTTTGTCTGTTACAACTTTATTAACCGTGGAATAATAATCATTAATCTTAATAAATATTATCTGGGTAAAATTTTTGTGAAAAAATGATGAAGCCAAACTATCAGTCTTACTAATATCATTAGTAGTAAAAATCTGAAACTTCACCATATTTTTATTCAAAAAATGATAGCAGTAATTCTCAAAGGCAGTAATTATCAGTTCATCCATCCCCAATGGAATTTCAAAAGCCGCCTTATTTATATTACTTCCAATTACAACTGCTAATCCGGAGTCTACATTCGAAGGTCTTACACCAGCCACCAATGAATTCAGACAAACAATATTTACAGCCAGCAGAGGCAATACTGACTTAAAAAATAGCTTCATAATATTGAAAAACTTGTATTTATAATCGAAATTTCCTATCATAGCATTGTAGAATAACTTATAAAAGGACTGATATGAAGCGAATTATTTTATTGATTATTGCCTTTGGTATTATCCTAGGATGCGGCAAAGAACCGCAATCTTTTGATGAATTTATTGCAGCCGGTAAGGAAGCTTTTAATAATGAAGAATATACCCAAGCTACAAAATATCTTACCGAAGCTATCAAGCTGAAACCTTCTCATTACGAAGCCATTTATTTTCTTGGTTTGAGTTACTCCCGTGACTATATGATGGACTCCGCTTTGGTTTATTTCAAAAGAGGGAGCATTTTATATAAAGATGATCGCGAGATAAATCTTGAATTATATAAAGCCGCTGCGACCGTAAATGATGCCCAAACAACAATGAATGCTATAAGGGTTCTAATACTAACAGGTGATCCCGCAGATTATTATGATGAGCAGATGGCTAACCTTAACTCACAAGTCGGTAAATTTTATAACGCCTTGTATTATTACCGACAACTTCTCAAAAAAGAACCTGACAATCCTAATCGTTACCTCGATATGGCAAACTGCGCTGTGAAATTGGATTCAATAGAATTAGCTCTTCGTACTTTGGATTCAGCAGAGGTTATATTTGGACCTCGTCCGGAATTACAACTTAATCGGGGAGTCTTCCTGGCATCTATGAGAAAATATGAAGAAGCAGAAATAATTTTGAGATCTTTATTTAAAAGTGATACTCTGGCTTATTCCACCCGACTGAGTCTGGCCCATGTGCTTTCATCGCAGGATGATCTCAATAAGAAAAAAGAGGCGTATAATCACTACCTGTTTTTAAATGCTAAATCACCAGGTAATTTCAATCTCGATTCATTGATTACTGTTCTCGAAGCAGAATTAAATCTCTAAATAAATCATAAAAAGTCATAAAAAAACGGGCAGGATTATCACTAATCCTGCCCAACGCAGGGCTGTCTCGGTAAGAGACAGAGGGGGGTCTTTATGAGTCTGTATATCTTCTAACAAAAAATAACACAAAAAGTTCATAATGCAAGAAAAAAAGTTAACAAAATATGATCTTTTCTCATTTTTTTGTCACATATAAATTAAAAAACCGACCCTGTTGGTAAGGGTCGGTTGTACAGGTTCCGTGATATGCGACGGACTCTGTTGTTTCACGGGGTATTTTTTTAGAAACCCTCCTCAGAGTCACTAACTTCTGCTCCTAAATCATTGCAGCGCAATTTCCAACGTCCCTGGAAGAATCCATGGTTCTTCCCCCTCGCACTCTGGAACTTTCCATTAAGAATTCCTATCTCTTCTCTGTTTCCAGCATAGATTGTTGCTTTTAACCAACCGGGACCTTTTTTAAAAGCATTCCCATTCGCATGATCTGCGGGATGGTAACCATAAGTGCCTTTAATAAATCCTTCAAATTCACCTGACATTGAAATCCACTTCCCAAATAAGACTCTCCTGCCATCATTATTCACGCCATAATGGCCCTGAAGATAACCAGTGATATTGCCGCGATGATTCATCCACATTCCACGGAAAACCTGCCCCCCATTAGGATCTACTCCCCATACACCAGCTAAGAATCCTTTTGGACAGGGAATTCTATTCAGTTTCAATGCATGGAATGCAACCGCACTGGAATCGTCCATGTAAACAATAGTATCCAGCTTCATCAGTTCATCCATCGTGAATGTCCTGCTATATGGACCTGTCTCAAAAGTAACTGTTACAGGTATCGGGTCAGGATACGTGGTATCAATAACTTCCGCCCATGATGTATCACCCAGCGTGTCCACATCAGGAACCAAAAGAGTATCAAATTCCGGTCTTACCGGAGGAACAAACAAATCAACAGAAATGCCATCATTATGAACCATTGTGATAGAGTTCCATTCAATGATTCTGCGGTCATAACGTTCAAGAACCAAATCCTGACCTCTTTCAAATCGAATTACTTTACGGATTATTTCTGCACCACGCGATATAGTGAGAGAACCGCTCCAGTCGGTTGGATCAATTACAGTTGAATCGTAGCACATTTGTCCCCAGACAGCTCTAAAATGATAGTAACCAACATCAGGATCTCCAACCAAAGTATCAACACCCGGGGTCAGAAGCATGGCATCATTATATTCTTCATCTGCATCAGCTTCCTGAACTAATTCATCATCCCCAAATCCTTCAGATTCTAATTGGGAAGTATATCCACCAAATTCATCCTCAAGATTCAGTGCTCCCGATAGTGCGTCTGGTTCAACCGGGTTTTCCGAACACCCCGCTGCCCAAAGCAGAAGTACAACAGATAAAAAAGCCGGGAATAGTTTTTTAATCATTATGATTCTCCTTAAAATTCATGGTTCTTCTTTGCTTTCACCCTTAAGACTAACAACCCCCATGCCACAGGCAGAGCCTGTCTTATAAGTATTAGGTTGTCAATGAATTACATGAAAATATAGCATTGTGAAATTATGATTAGTATTGTACCCTAAGGTACATTTGCACAGTTAAAGCCTTAATTGGTACATAAAAGATAACGAAACGTAAACCTTACAAATCAGTTACATTTAAACAGACATATATATGTCTCTAAATTATTCTTTTAATAAATCCGTTATTTACATCAAGCAGCTTCAACGCATCTTCTCTTGAACATTTTTTTTTGAACATTACAATTGCAGTCTTTACCGATCCTTCAGCCGATTTTAACAGCTCTTCAGCATCTGAATAATTAATCTCCAATAAATCAATAAGAATCTTGATAGAACGAGCTTCCAGCTTCTCTGAACGCGCCAGAAGATCGACCATAAGATTCCCGTAGGTCTTTCCCAGAAGCACCATTGCCGTGGTAGAGATCATGTTTAATACCATTTTCTGAGCAGAACCGGATTTCATTCTGGTTGATCCGGTAATAACTTCAGGTCCTACCGGAAGTGAAATCACTACATCAATATTATCAGGAATCATAACTGAATCATTGCATACAATAAAGGCAGTTTTGCAACCGACTTCATTTGCATACTCCAGACCAGCTCTGGTATAAGGAGTTCTCACCGAAGCGGCAATTCCAATTACAAAATCTTTTTTATCCAAAGTTTTATTTTTTAAATCATTAAGAGCAGCCTGTTGTTTGTCCTCTACGCCTTCTTTTGAAATAACCAGCGATTCATATCCCCCGGAAATCAAGCCAATAATCTGCTCCGGATCAGTTCCAAAAGTGGGTGGACATTCAGCAGCATCAAGTACGCCTAATCTTCCCGAAGTCCCTGCCCCTATATAAAAGACACGACCATTATTCTTAATCGTTTTTGCAAACACCTCAGCAGCTTGTGCTATAAGTGGCAATGCCACTTCTATAACCTGGGCTACTTTTTTATCTTCGTTATTGATTTTCCTGACTATCTCAATAGAAGGGAGTTCATCAATATTAATAGTCTCAGGATTTACCTGTTCTGTTGATAGTTTAGAGAGCCGATTTATCAATTCCTGATGATCTTTCATAATCAGATTTAAGGATATTAATCGTTCAAAACAATAAAAAAGTAGCCCCGGTACTCTTATTATTCGTGGCTGGCAGACGCTCTCGTCTGCTGCAGGCATTGCCTGTTTTATAAGGAGCACATAGGAGTGTCGTCCATAGAACAATAAAAAAACAGGAAGCAGCTAAACCACTTCCTGTCAAATTTATTGAACTTTTAACCTTATTCAGCTATAACTTCAACCGAACCGGCCTGGCTAACAACAATCACTCCGACAGATCCTGACAAATTTTGTTCATTGATATTTTCATCCAACTGCCCCGGTATTGGTACCGGCAATAAAGCTGATGTCATAATGCTGTCAGGGACTCCCCAATAAGCATAAACAAAAATATCATAAGTTCCTGGATTAGGTTCCCCACCGGAAATAGAATTTATAGTAAAAGCTTCATTTTCAATTGTTTCTAAAGGCGATAAAGAGGTTACATACTGACTGTACCCCATTTTCAGATATGAAGAATCCCGCTTTACTGCTGCAATAATATAACCATCAACTCCTGCAGATCCGGTCCATTGGACATTGACTAGATCCGAGGGATCTTTTATTGATGGCAAAACCGAAGTAATCACCAAATTTGCAGGAATTACAGACGTGATTGTATCACTAAACAAACTTGAATCCTTGAATATACTTTTTAAGGTCCCTGATCCATAATGATTGGATGAACTAAATGTGCGAGTATAATATGATCCATTATAGATAAGAGTATCATTTGTAGCATAAATAACAGCATCTGTAACAACGGTATCATTGCGCTTCAAATCAGCCACCATGACAAAAATATCAAGATTAAGATCTTTAATTATCGAGCCTATATATTGATATTCATTATCGCTTTCACCGGGGCCAATAGGAGTAGAATTACCACCACAGCCCGGCAGCGTACAGACAGCTAATAAAATAGCTAAACCCAAAAGGGTTAGTTCTTTGAGAGGATAATACTTTTTCATATTATATCTATCGACTTAAATAGTAAAAGGATTTACAATAAAATTCCAGACATTGTCTGGAATTTTATTTAATGGAAGTGAATAAAGGGTTTTACCCCTTAAAAAAGAGCTTTTTAAAAACAATTTCTGCCGGGCAAAATTTTGTAACCGAGGATTGTAGTAGATTTAACCCCACAAATGCTGCTAAAAGCAGCCCATAAGGTGATACAAAATAATATATTACCAACGATAATAAAATCATTATTCCAGCCATCATTCTTATTGAATTTTCCAAAGTCATTTATTTCTCCTTCTACGTAATCTATAATTACAAACATCAGAAACTATAGTTAGTTTCAATAATAATAAAACAGGCTAAGCCTGTTAAAAACCATAGGTCAGTTTCAAATAAATATTATCATTCAATTGAAACTGTCCAAAATCGGTCGATTTATACTTTCCATCAAAAATATTCCCACCCAAAGTAACATTTACCTCATCAGTATAACTATAAGAGGCCGACAGCCGGATATAGGCATCTTCATCAGTGGGTGAATAAAATCCAAAAAACGAAAGATTAATCAGTTCCGAATTCAAAAGCTTTGTCCAACGGGTAGTCAGCAGGTGATAAACTTCATCTCTGATAAATTCAGCCCCGACCATCTGGTTTTGATATATTTCATGGTCCAGCATATAATCAGCCTGCCATTGAATGTTAGCAGTCAGATTATTGGCTACTTGTTTTTCAAAACCAAGTAATCCTTTAATAGCCGAATTTGGAATATATGGATTATCACCATCCTGATCCTGACGTGAATCAAAAAATCCACCTTCCATCCAAATAATTCCACCAACAATCTGTCCCCTGAGAGAACCGCCATAAACATTTAATTTTGGAAAAATTGGTGAGCCCATCTCTCCCATCGCTGGATCAAATCCAACCGGATTTTTATAAAAACCCTTATAGAAATACAATGCCGTCCTGAAACCGGAGATAGATCCTGTCAGACGAGCGGCAACTTCACTATTTTCAAATTTCTTTTCAGGTTCCGGTACAGAGGGAATATTTGCTCCTCCAATGATATCTCCTTTACCATCATCAGCCATAGGATTATAGAAACTTAGCTTCTCCCCGGTTGGCAATCTGTTAGGCTCAAAATCTGGCGACCAAACCAATGCCAATGCCCCTACAGGGCTGTAGTACTCTACCCTCAATGCATTCTGAGGAGCTTTCAAATACTGGTCATCACGTCCTGTAAAAAATGACTGATAGTCTTTGGCAAAAACATCATTGATAAAAATCAGATCCCCGGTTCCCCAGGTTAAAATCTGACGACCGACTTTTATATCAATTTTTGAACCAATACGAGATTTGAAATATCCTTCCCGAAGTTCCCATTCATATTGGGATTCACTTCCAGCTCCATCATAAGTAAAATCCAAACGGCCAAAAAACTGTCCGTTATCTCCCCAATGCTGGGCACGCAGCTGCATCCTAGTTTCCGAAGCAGTAAATTCGGAAGCAGTCGGATTGTTTTCATCCAGGCGTCCGCCGTATAATCCTTGAAGGAAACCATCAAAGCTTAATTCTGCTTGTGCAAAACTGGCAGAGAGGATGACTAAAAAAATAAGTATTTTTATTACTTTCATTATATTCACTTCACCTTACTTGATAAATTCCATTGGAGGGTTCATAAGGTAACGCTCGGTAAAGATTTCATCTTTAATTCCGGTGTTATAATCAATATCATCAAAAACAACATGAGTCACTCTGTTCTTTTTGACATCCTTCATCGTCCGGTGTGTGATTGTAATGATTCCATCAACTTCCTTGATTTCTTCAGAGGTCATCTCTTTGACCAGCTTATCTTTTTTACCAAAATAGAGTTCTTTGTAAGGCAAATAAGTAGTTTTATCTATGTAAGAGATTTTGCGGGTAAAACCTTTATACTTCTCTTTTGGTGTTGATTCGATAACAAACACTTTATTCTCATTCCAGGTTGAATCATAAAGCAGCTTATGGCTGTCTTCGGTGAAGTGGCGGCCGGAGACATCTTCATAGCTAAAATCAGAACCAACAAAACTGGAGTTTTTATCATCAGCAGAAATCTGCTTGACCAGATCAACTGCCGGAACATAGATCCACCGTTTGTCGTTGGCTTCAGAATTTTTGTGAACCATAAAAGTTAAGCGGGAAACATCGGAAGGCTTTTTGAAATATGTATAATATTTCTGGTCTCCGCCATCTTCAATGTCCAGCCGAAGCATAACAAATTCACGAATTCTTTCTTTCCCTTTTTTATCAATTATCCTCATTGATACATTGGCAACCCCATCATCACCGGCGTAGTAGTATGCCATGTGGGATTTTTTCATTATCTCTTCAGCTGTTTCCTGTGCAATTACACTTGCAGACATTAGACTGACCAATAGAATGATCATTGCTGTCAGGGCAGATTTCTTAAACATTTCAATTCTCCTATATTCTTTTTTCTTATTTACTTTTTAATATCAGGTAATAAACTCTTACTAAAAGTCTTTACAATTGCCGGCAACAGCAACATCGTAACCAGTCCTGAAACAACCATAATGGCTAAGAAAAATGATCCTACCGTTATGTATGGAACCAGAGTGGAAAACATCATCGGAATAAATCCAATGGCAATCACAAGTACATTGCGGCTGATCGCTCTTCCGGCACCTTCAAATATTTCATGGAATGATTTATTAAAATCACCCATCTCTTTATGAATAGCCCTTAACCTTTGGATAAAGTGAATGGCAAAATCAACCGAGAGTCCCAGAGTCAGCGAAGAAAGAACAGCTATCGGCATATCGTATGGCTTGCCAATATATCCGATAAAGGCATAGATGGCCATGACTGTAATTGTCAATGGAAGCATAGAAATAATGCCCCACTTAAAAGATCTGAACAGGAAGATCATCATTATAAGAACAACAACAAAGGCTCCTGACAATGACGTTCTCATTCCGGCTACCATCTTCTGCTGCCAGACAATATTGATATACGGCAAACCGGCCCATTTAATTTCTATTCCTTTGGGAGCAGGATTCTTGGCAATATAATCATTTACATATTCAACCGTTGACTGGACATCGCGGTTGTCGCCACTGGTCAACTGCACCCAGAGATTCAGTTTATCATAATCGGAGGTGACCATTTTAAACAGATCATCCGCATCCCCACCCGACATTTCAAACACAAACAGAAGCTGGGCTATCTCATCCTGATTGTCAGGCAAAACCGCTTTTGCAGAATCAGCTTCAAATAACTCATAACGTACTTTTTTGACAATGTCCGGCAGTCCGGTAGTGGCTCCAACTATCTCTTCTTTTTCCAGCTCTCTCTGAATACGCTCAACATAACGAAGCACTTCGGGATCTTTCATCCTGTCAGATTCTTCTGATTCAAAAACCAGATAGTTCATATAAGTACCGGCCAGATGTTTGTTCATCACTGTGTCAGCAATTCTTATCGGATGTGATTTTTTGAACCATTTCACAGGATTGTCATTGACCACGATCATCGAAAGGCCTACCGCAGAAACAATAATCACAACTGCCGTGATGCCTATTATGGCGATATTTTTCTTACGGGACAGGTTTCTGAACGAATTCATGATCGAAGCCAGAATTCCCTTGTCATCTTCATCACTACTCTTACCAAAATTTCTCAGAGTCTTGTCAGAAATCAAAGAAGCAATCGCCGGGTTAATAGTAATTGAGAGAAACCATGAGACAAGTACGCCAAAGGCGATAAAAATTCCAAATACCTGTACTGGCGGAATCGGAGTCAAAGTCAAAGAAATAAAACCGGCAACTGTCGTCATCGAAGTAAACAACATCGGCAAAAAGAGAGTGCTGATAGAATTTCTAATGCTTGCGTTTTTGTGTTTGTGTTTTCCGTAGTGATCATGAAATTCCGAAATAATATGAATTGAATTTAATACTGAAATCGGAATCAGAAATATGGGAATCATCGATGACATAATATGCACGGCATTTCCGGTGGCAATCAATAGCCCCATCGCCCAGATAACCGACATTATCGCCACAATCATCGGAGCCATAATAATCTTTAACTGGCGGAAAAACATAAAGAGCAGAAGCATAATAATCAACATTGCCGCCGGAGCCGAGATAGCCATCTGGGAGAACATTTCCGCACCAAAGGAATCTTCTGCAATAGGCAATCCAGCAATATGAAACTCTTCATCCCCTTTATATTTATCAGTGATCTCTGTTATTTCACGAGAGATCCTGCTCGACATATCTTTGGATTCAATCGGAATGAAAACAGCAATCACTTTGCGGTCTTCGGAAGCCAGCTTCCCCTTTAATAGAGGGTTCATCATTATTCGATCAAAAATATAGTCAGCTTCTTCCTGCGTTTCTATTTCGTCGCCCATCATTGTTTCTATTACAATAGAACCCCCGGCTCCCTGTTTGATATCATCAACAGTCGATGGAGCCAAAATATCTTCAACAATAATACCTTCAATATCTTCAACTTCAGATACAATATTATAAACCCTGTTCAACAGGTCAGGAGTAAAAGCATTTTCTTCATCTACAACCCCAACCGCAATAAAATCATATAATGTAAAATCGTCTTTTACATGATGATCAAATACTCTAGCTGGCTCATTGGCCGGAAGCATATTTTCAGGATCAGTATCAATTATGATTTTAGGAAATTGCATGGCAAAAAAAGCAGTTATTAGTACCGCTATGCCTATTACAATCCAGGGTTTCTTAATGGCAAATTCTGTAAGACCTTTTTTCATCTAATTCCCTTTCTAAACTTTTTCTCTTCTTTGCTTCTTTAGATAGAAAAAAGATCAAAATGATTCATGATTTATTGAAAAAAATAATTTGATTTTAATATTACCGTAAGCCTTTAGATATCAACAGCTTAGATGGGTACAGCCGTTAGGGGAAAACAGGTGATATCTGTTACAATGTGGGCGGCAGATGTCCTCATCTGCCCCTGAAAAATGAATAATAACTATTAGTATTAATGTTGAGGAAAAATATTTACAGCCTAAATAGCTTCTTTTTATAAAAAATGGGGAATTTTACTATATTTCACGGAACAGGGTAAAACAGGTTTCACCTTGGGAATTTTTTATTCCATTTTTCTTTAAGTAGATTGGTGAGTTTGTCTCCAAGGACTTTGGGGAGTGGTTCTCTTTTTCCTTCACGGCAAAGAGTAACTGTCTGTTTCAGACTATCAACCATTATCCGGCAATTTTTACACTGGCCGATATGTTTTTCCAGCTCTTTACAAAGCTCAGGAGATATTTCTCCATCAAGATAATCATTGAGATTATTTATATAATCACTGCATTGTCCGGCCATAGTTGTCCTCGAATACTTGTGAAAGATGGTTCCGAAGAGCAACTCTGGCTCTCAGAACACGAGATTTGGCGGCGGCTACTGACTCTCCAATTAAATCTGCCACCTCTTTAATAGAGAGTTCATCATAATAACGAAGTATAAACGCTTCTTTATATTTTAGTGGGAGAGTCTCAATGGCATCATCGATAATATCTTTTAGCTCGTTCTGTTCCAAAAGTTTATGCGGGTCTTTCCAGTCAAACAGCCGAAGGCTCTCTTGTTGATGGTTATGCGTATTTGCTAAAGGTAAATATTCTTCAACAGGTTTAAGATCGGTTTTTTTATTATTAGCTAATAATGCTCTGGTTTGATTGAGCGCAATAGAATAAAGCCAGGTTCCAAAAGCTGAATCCCCACGGAACTGATCTATTTTATCTATCGCTTTTACAAGTGTATCCTGCACAATATCCTCGGCATCCTGGACACTTCCAGTCATTTTAAGAGCCAGATTATAAATCTTGCTCTTGTGGTCACTTATCAATAATAGAAAAGCATCAAAATCACCTTTTTGAGCTTTTGCTACCAGCTGTCTTTCATTCATTAGATCAATTCACCATCAAAATGATTCATTAAAAAAATCAAAATTACTAATAATATTTAATAAATAATACGGGAAATAACAAAATGAGGGAAATAAAAAAATATAAAATTGAAACTAAATTGAGAATTCATGTGTTTACAGGGAAAAGAAAGGCGGTTTGTATTTCTTCTGGAACTGCAATTTAATCGTCTTCATCGCCCCGTGTTGTTATCCCTCCCCCCGGCACGGGGCGTAATTTTTTATAAAAAATCAGCCCAATATTTTTTCTACTTCTCTGATCTTTCTTTCAGCTTCACACCAATCGTTGACATCATTACCCGGTACAAAACCATGTTTTTCTGAAATAAAATAGGCTACCTGTTTAATAAATGATTGGCAACATTCAGATTTTTCACCACTTAATGAAATCGAAGCCGAACTGCCATCTTCACTAAGTACGCTGAGATATTGTGAAACTCCATCATCATTATAATCCACATTGATAGTAATAGGCTGCTGAATTGCAACTAAAGGGACATTGATAAAATCGGGATCAGTACGACCGGTATAAAACTCAATACGATCAAAAGCTTTACCCTTTTTGCATACTTTTATGCCCATAAACGGAGTTTCATTAAGCAACTCTGATTCATCTTTATCCTGACTATAAACACAGACTTGGGCACAGCGATACTGATTTTCAGTATTGAATTTTTTTACAAATCTGGTCCAGAAATTTTTCTTAATCTCTTTTGTCATTTCATCCTCCAATATACAAATAATATTAATTCTGTTTATTAAGGCTTAATGTTGTTCTAATGATGATTGCTGTTTATAAATGCCTTTTATAAATTACATTAATAATATCGGAATGATTATTTAAAAATAGAGTGCTTATTACACATTATAAGCATGAAAATAGATATAAGCCATTACCTCTCACGCAACCGCATGAAAGCAATAAGCTTATAAGATGATTTGTGATATCCTCTTATTTTACCAATTCAAATGAAATATCTTTATAGCATTGGCCATTGACGATTATCTCAATTTTGTGCATACCGGGATAATGCTTGCGTGTACTGAGATCTTTGAATTTATATTTTATACAGAAGGGGCTTACCCCTTTTCCTTTTAAAGTCTTCTCACTTAATTTGAAAGTTTTTGGGGTGGCTTTACCACTCTTTTTTACAAAATAAAATTTATAATCCACAGCCAGCTTCTGGTTTTTGTCAGATAATGATTGGATTTCAAAATCAAGTTTTAGAGTTGAACCCATTTTGAAAGTCTTATCCGACAGGCATAACCTGCCTACTTTTATTTTGGGGTTTGTTGTAAAGCCGAATATTGGAAAAACACGAGGATTACCTTGTTTAATCAATGACCGGCAGGCATGTTTTATTATCCAATTTGTATCCGGATTATTATCTTTTAACCATTGCATAGCAATTTTAATGACAAGATCAGGATTATCTTTGGTAATATCATTTAAATTATTTGCAACAGCTTTTCGAACATATAAAGATTCATCCGCTTTTAAATGCTCTAACAATTTCAAGACAGGCCGTGGATCCTTTTTGAATGTCTCAATATGAGCTACCCACACTCCTCTGGGACGAGAGCCTTCGGCAGCCAAACGACGAATATGTTCATTGGGGTCCTTGACCCATTTATTTAGAACTTTCATCATTTTAGAAGTGTGCTGATTCATAAATGGCCTGATAGCGAATTCACCTGTTCCGTGCTGAGTAAGTTCATAAAGAGCTCTGACAGAATCATCAAAATGATCAAGACCATTTTGTTCAACATAGAGAGTCATCGCCCAATTATAAAAACCGCCCGAAATTGGGGCGGCTTTTATTAATACATCAATTGCTTTAGGAAAAGATTTCGGAAGATAATGTTTAAGTTGTCTGGCAACCTCGACTAACCTGTCTTTCAACTCAAGTTCAAAAAACTCTGGTTTACAGACAGCTTTGACAAAGCCTTTCTGATCAAATTTTCTATAAACCTTATTAAGCTTTACAGAAAATTCACTTACTGACTCCTTGTTTACATAATCCTTCCAGAGCTTAGGCTCTTCCTTTTTTACTTTTGGCATAATTTACTTAACTGAATTTGCCAGCTTGACATAAGCATCAACATCTGATAATGAACGATCAACTGCATCATTCCAGAAATCCTTTTTACTGAGATCAACTCCAAGATGCTTTTGTGCCAGATCTTCAGTCTGCATACAACCTGTATCAGCAAGTAAATCACGATACTTATCAGCAAATGCCGAACCTTCTTTTCTAGCCCGATCATAAACTCCACCAGAGAAGAGATAACCAAAAGTATAAGGGAAATTATAAAATGGAGCTTCAGTAATATAAAAATGAAGTTTAGAGCACCAGAACAAATCGTGATATCCTTCAGGATCCAGAAGATCACCGAATGCTTTTTTCTGAGCTTCGAGCATCATCTCTTTAAGACGATCTTTCTGCACAACTCCTTTGGCTCTTTCAGTATAAAACATTTTATCAAATATATAACGGCAATGAATATCACTAAACATTGTATATGCAGCCTGTAATTTCTGATCCAGAAGCATAAGTTTTTCCTGATCATTATCAACATTTTCCAGGGCAGCATCAACTACCAGCGTCTCAGAAAATATTGAGGCTGTCTCTGCCAATGGCATAGGATAGTCCTGTGAAAATAATGGCTTTTCCCTTACAACCCACTGATGATAAGCATGTCCCAATTCATGAGCCAGAGTAAGCAGGTTTTCAAAAGTACCATTATAGGTCATAAAAATTCGCGACTGTTTTACCGAATTCATGTTGGTGCAGAATCCACCTCCGGCTTTACCGGTACGATCCTCAGCTTCAACCCAATTTTTCTTAAGGGCCATCTTTATAAAATCAGCAAATTCAGTAGAAAATGGCTCAACATTTTTTACAATAAAATTACCGGCTTCTTCAAAAGTATAAAGAGTTTCAGAATCACCACACGGAGCAAACTGATCAAACCAGCAATATTTATCAATCCCAAGCAGTTTTTTCTTTGCATCAATAAATGGTTTCAACTGCGAAGTCTTTTCTGCAATAACTCCCCACATAGCATCAAGGGTTTCTTCCTTCAATCGTGACTGCACCAATGGCTCCTGAAGAATAGAATCCCATTTACGGTTTTTATAAATCGAGAGTCTGAATCCCCCTTGAGCATTAAGTGCCATCCCAGCCAAGTCGGCTCTGGTATCCCAGGCTTTATAAATCGCCTCAAAGGCTCTCTTTCTAATATCGCGATTACCATCGGACATCTTGGCGGCTAATTGTCCAATAGAGAGTGATTTGGTTTCTCCATCCTCTTCAAAATCACCTCTAAGATCACCGGCCATTTTATCATACAACCGATTCCAGGCATGATAACCGTTAACAGCCAACTCAAGAGCGAGAGCTTCTTTTTCAAGCGGCATTTTGCTTTTGGCAATTGTGCGAACTTCATTAAGATAAAAATCGATATCTTTCAGTTCATCACATTCGGTAAGCATTTTCCATTGGGCATCAGACTGTTCCAGCGACTTTGCCTCTAACTCTGTACTTAGTTTTTTCCACTCAGCGTAATATTTATCTGCTTCCGCTTCAAAAGCATGAGCCTTGGCATCTTCAACATTCTGCGATGTAAGACATCCAGCAAAAGAAAACATGGTGCTAAGAGAATCAAGAGATGATTGCAATTTCAAAACAAAGTCAATCCAGCTTTTGATTGTCGAATCATCAATTTTTGCAGGAAGGCTCTTTATCAAAGTAGCCGCAGAACCAAGCTCCATTTTCATATCTTCAACGAATTTTTTAAATTCTTTAGATTCACTTCCACCGGGGAAAATAGATTCTAAATCCCATCTTGGGGCGGGGGGTATTTTTTGTTCACTCATCATTAAACTCCACTACAAACTTTGTTTGATTTATTTCGAATGAAAATACTAATAATTTGATGAAATCGCAAGGACACTAAGTGTCTCTTTTTGACAGTATTATTTTATGTGGGCGGTAGATGTTCTCATCTGCCCCTTACAAACATGCAAACAATTTTATCAATTCTTCAATGCTATTTTATTCTCTTGCCAAAGCTGACGACATGATCGTTGCTGTAGCCAATTGATTCATAAAATGCTATTACTGCTTTATTACCTTCTCTGACCTGAAGATTAATTTTCAGGCAATCCATCTTTCTTAAAACATGCTCGGCATGTTCCATCATCAGATTAGCAAAACCTCTTCTTTGATAATCAGGAAGGACGGCCAAATAATTAATCCACCCCCGATGTCCCTCATATCCAGCCATCACTGAAGAAATTATCTTATTATCTATCAAGCCAACAAAAAAGAATTCCGGCTGAAAAGCCATTTTGGTATCTATATCTTCTTTGGAATCATTTTGGGGAACAATAAGACCACACTTATCCCAGAGATCAATAACTTCTTTCTCATCAATCTTCTGATATGCTCTGATTTTCAACTCATTCATCTTTTATAATTTTCTTTATTATTTTCAATAAGTATATACAATCTCAGCAGTGATTAAAAGACATAAAAGAACACTGTAGAGTGAGATCTCTACTGATTTTGATTTGAAATTTTCCCAGCCTGCGTTGGACAGAAATTAAATTATCACATCTTTATTGATCTGAAAACAACATCATGAACACCACCGATAAGTACATCACGCTTGTGATGCTCCATTAGCTGAGCTAACTGTCGTTTACAATTCGAACAGGGAGCAGCACAGAATTTTGCACCGGTCTCATCAATTTGTTTAAGTTTCATAGCACCAGAGATATTCATACGAAAATCATAAATTTCATCCATAGCTGATAATCCACCGCCGCCGCCACAACACCAATTCATTTCACGGTTAGGCGTCATCTCACGGAAATCAGCACAGGCAGCTTTCATAATAATTCTGGGTTCCTCGACGATACCACAACTTCGACCAAAATTACATGGATCATGATATGTAACCGGATCAGGATTAGCGCTCTTATCAAATTTAATGTCACCATCCTGTACCAGCTTGGATGTATATTGAAGAACATTTGTAATTTCAAAGGGAAGCTTTCCCCACCAGCTACCTTTTTCCATAATAAATTTCATAATTCTATGAGCATGCCCACATTCGCCCATCATAAGAGTTTTACACTTAAAATGTTTAGCTTCATCTACATAAAGTTTATTGTCTTCCTTCATGGACTTATCATCGCCGGTGAATAAGCCATAATTGGCTCCATCAAAGGCTTTGGAACTGAGAGTCCATGAGACACCCATCTTATGAAAAACCTTGGCGATACCCATAACTGCTTCCGGATTTACCAACAAGTCTCCGGAAGGAGGAACAAAGAAAATATCAGCACCTTCGACATCATAAGGTATTTTGACATCAATATTACAATCCTCTTCTATCTCCTCCTCAAGAAATCTAACCGTTTCTTTAAAAGCAGCTTGATTTGCTCCATCGGTATTACCCAATTGGAGAGAAATATCAATTACTTTTAACAACCTTTCCGGAGTATAACCAAGTGTATCGGCAATAGCTCTTCCTTTACGGGTAATTGCAGAATTATCTATACCCATAGGACAAAATGTAGCACAACGCCTGCAGCCAGTGCACTCGTAAAATGCATCAACAAACTTCTGCATGTCACCATCAAAATCTTCAGCTCCTACTGCTGAACCGAATAACTTACCGGAAGTGGTCATGTGTTTTTTGAATACACTTCGTATTAAATCGGACCTTCTTGCAGGATTTCGAAGTTCAGTTGGTTCTCCCTTATAGACGGGACATTGCTCTGCACAAGTTCCGCATCGGGCGCACATTTCCATATAGAGTTTTAATACTTTGGGGCCGTTATCTATACTCTTACAGGCATCAACTAATTTCTGACGGAGTACACCTGCATCAGGTTTTATCGTTTTTTCACCGTTGAGGTTAACACCTTTTTTTGTTCTTATAACTTCTACTTGAGACAATGTATACCCCCTTCTATGCTTTCTGGATTAATGTTTGGGTGAAGAAAATCCCTCCAAAATGCATAATCTTACTGAAGGGAATGAACATTATTAATATCTGAGCAAGCAGGAGATGCAATGTTAACATTCCATTATTTGGAATTGATGCGGTAGTAATAGAAAAGGTAAAAAGAGATGAAAAATATGATCGGGTTATGGCCAGATCAAAATGTTCACCGAATCTCATTATATCTCCTGTCAGTAGAATGGCAACTATTAAGAGAAGAGCTAAAAAATCAGAAAGGTTAGTCACTTCTCTGACTCTTAATATTGATATTCGCCGGATAATAAGAAGAATGGCAAACACGACTATTATTACTCCAGCAGCTCCACCGGAAATTGCACTCATCTGATCAGCATTAATCCCAAGAGCAGCCCAAAGTTTTGGAAAATCAGTAAAGACCCGAACATGGCCTATAAAAATCAGTGCCAGGGTAATATGGAAAAGCCAGGCCACAACCCAAAGAAATTTATCACCCTTGAAGAGACTTGGGAAAAAAAGTGATTCTTTTATTACTCCAAAGAAAGTTGCTGCACCCTGTTTTGGTGCCGGAAATAGGGTCATTGCTCCCGGCTGGGGAGTTTTTGACCAAGTATAAAGCTTGTACAACATTGCTATGACAAATACAACAATGGTACAGTATGGCAATATGCCCAATACAAAGAAGTTCAATTTCTGCTCCTTCCTATATGACCAAAGACATAGATAAGATCCATGTCCAATTCATTAATATTCGATTCTACATACAACCGTGAGGTCTCGGTAAACCAGCCAGTCGATAGGCACCTCTGGCTACTCCACAAGGAAACAAGTGACAAATGTAATCTGACCTGAAACCTGTTTCTCTACTAATCCTGACAATTGGCGGACCAATTCCATTAGTTCTGTAAAATTCTCTTACAAAATCAATTATTTCCCAATGATCTTTTGTTAGCGGACCAAGATTGTTTTTTTCAGCAAGTTCTTTTGCCAATTCTCTGGTCCATGAAGACATTTCTTCTAAAAAACCATCAGCATTTTCCAGGTTTTCTGATCCCTGATCTTGAGGTTCCATTAATACACCTCCCTCGATAGTTACTTATTACATTTCTATTTAAATGTCATTGATTAGAATCCGTTATTATTGACGAATTAAATACCATGACATAGAGGGATTTTGATGATTCATGTTGACGAAATATAATATTTGAATATATTAGAGGAGGTTTTGCGGGCGGTCTGTAGTTTAACCTACAGACCGTTTCCGCTTTGCTGGCTTGACGGGTGGAATTTTGTAACGAAACCCGTCGAGCCCCTCTTATAATCATTTCCCTCAGTTTATACTAATAATCTATGTTTTTATTATCCACTCCTCCTTCCTCAATTTCTATGATATCAAAAATTATCTCATTGCATTTCTTTATTATTAGCCTGAAAACTCATTACCAAATTAGTAAGAATCTCAGAATTGAAAGGCTGATTAATTAATGCGAAAACCAATTTATCACATTCATCAGGCAAAGAATTTTTACCACCGACCAATACTACCCTGACAAAAGGAATACGAGGATCTTCATGAAGAAGTAAAGCAAATTCCTTAGAACGTTCACTTCCCAGGGAACAGTCAATAACTATATAATCAGGTCGAAACTTATCAATCAGCATTGAACTTCGATATTCACAATCAGTAATTTTCATATTAAACTTTGAATCAAAATTACTTTCCTCTAAAAAATCCTTAATTTCAGTCTGATCAGTTACCACCAATACATTAGTACACTGGCCAATTACTTTTTGATAATACTCGCACTCATCACATGAAGATTTACAGAATAAACCAACATGACCTGCTTCGGTAGGTAGATCTTTTATCTCATAACAACGATGTGTTCGTGAACGATAAACAATGCAATTCTGACACCCCTCAGGTAATATTCCTGATTTTGAATTAAACTCCCAGCAATATTGAAAATCAAAAATATTGGATTTGGGTTTAATTTTCTTTCCTTTATTGAGGAGATCATTTAATACGCCTCTTGGTATTCTGTGATGTCCGCCAGGAGTTCTTGTAGCAGGTATTTTCCCTGCTCTGATCCATTTTAATACTGTGTCAGGAGTAACAGAACACATTTCAGCTAATTCGCCGGTAGAGAGATACTTATTCATTGATGATAATTTGTTATTGTTTGTGTTCATAGATGGTATCGAATTTATGGGTTTTATCGATTCTATCGTTTAAGATAGACTGATCCATCGTTTATGTCAAGCGGAAATAGTTATTATTTTCACTAATTCTTGATGGACAGAGATAAAGTCATCTATTTAAACACAATAAAACACGCTTCGCGTGTTAGATGTCGCTGGCTTCATGTTTTTTTACCCATACAGAATATATAAGCATTGCTATAGCTGATGCAATTCCAATTGCCGCAAATTGATACCAGAGCTTATACGGATCGTAGGCATCCCACAATAACTGTGTGGCTTGTATATGATCCAATCCTGTCACCTCAACCAGCTTGTTCATAGCTTCAGGGCGTTCAATATTGGTGATGTTAAAGTTTTTACTAAGGTAATCAAGGGCCAGGTTTGCCTTATCACCCATTGAGTCATAAACATGTCCGGCAAAGATCGAACCAACTCCCCAGCCAATTCCTTGTGGAATATTTGCATATCCCATATAAAGTCCTTTTTTGCCTTCAGGCGCAATCACTCCGAGATATTCATTCATTTTAGGTGATGATAACATTTCGCCAACCGAGAAAACCAAGATGCCGGCCAGACAAATTAAGCCAACATTTGTAAAACCTGCTAATACTAATCCTATCGATGATATGATAATTCCCCAGAATATAGAATTAACTCTTCGCATTCGGGAAACAAGATAATTCAGAAATACTACAAGAAATATAATAAGACCGGCATTAGAATTTATCAGCCACTCCTGAGATAATTGTGGACCCCTGGTTGAGTTTTTTTGCAGCATCCATTCGGGAAGATTCAGATCAGCTACCAACTTTGAACTGTCAACCCAATCGACAATAAAATTCGGGAGCATATCAAACAGCTGCATAAACATCAGCCAAAACCCTGACATTATTAATATGAAAACAAGTAATCTCACATTGAAAATATTCTTGAAGGTGATAATGATTACATCAAGCGGATTTCCTTTTTGTTCTCCCCCCGCTTCTGGGTCTTTGTAAGTAAACAACATCAGGAAATTCAATGAGACGATAACAGCACAACCATAAAATACAGCCGGCCAGGAAATGCCATAAAGAAAATGGGCCAGGGGTGGTCCCAAAAATCCTCCGATATTGACCAGCATATAGAATGTTCCCCAACCGACAGATGAATTCTTTTTAGTCAAAGATTGACACATTGTCCCCTGAACACCCGGCTTAAAAATAGCAGTTCCCAATGCCAGGATACAGCAGCCAATAAGGAAGGGATAAAATTCTCGCTGAGTGGCCATCAAAACATAACCAATAATTTTAATGACAATAGAAAATGCTATAGTCTTCTTGTAGCCATAACGATCAGCAAAACCACCCGAAACCATTGGTGTCAATGACTGAAACAATGCCCATAAGAGAAATATTAAACCTTTATCAGTCTGGGAGAAATGCAAGCCGCCAATTTCGTCAGCCTGAGCAATGTATATTGGAATGACAACACGCACGCCATAATATGCCAGACGCTCAAACATCTCCATTATATTGACCATCCAGAATGGTCTGGACAGAGATCCCATCTGAGCAAACATTGATTGATTCTTTTTCACTGGGAGAGTATCACTTGGGGGCATAAGCATTCCTTATATTGTCAAATCATATTAGTGCTTAAGAAAACAAACCACCCCCGAATAGTCAAGAGTGGTTATAAATATATATATATTCAATTTATTTATTAGTTTTTACTTCCAACCCAAGCGATTTAAATACAAAACTCCATTTCTCCGCCTGATGGATTATTCGTTTAGATGTCGGCTTCCCTTGTCCATGCCCCGCCTTGGATTCAACACGTAGGAAAATAGGATTTTTTGAACCGGTTGAGGCCTGCATCATAGCAGCCATCTTACAAGCATGAAGGGCATCTACTCGTCCATCGGAAGCACCTGCTTCAAATAATACTATGGGGTATTTCGCTCCTTCTTGGACATTATGGTATGGAGAATAATCATAAATAAATTTGAATTGTTCCGGATCTTCACTTGAACCATATTCAGGTATCCAAATTCTGGCAATGCCAAAAAGGTGATACCTGACCATATCCAAAAGTGGAACCGAACATATTGCCGATTCACATAAATCAGGACGCTGTACTAAAACTGCTCCAATGAGTAATCCCCCGTTTGATCCTCCTGAGATACACAATTTATCAGGTGTAGTATAACCTTGCTCAAATAGATAATCCGCAGCAGCAATGAAGTCATCAAATGTATTTTGTTTTTTATCCAGCTTGCCAGCTTCGTGCCATTCCTCACCATACTCCCCTCCTCCTCTTAGATTTGGAAGAGCGAATACCCCACCCTGGTTTACCCAGAAAGCAAGACCTCGTGAAAAATAAGGTTTCTCTGATACATTAAAACCACCATAGCCATATAGGTAGGTCGGGTTGGTACCATCAAGCTTCATGTCCTTATGATGCAAAACAAACATAGACACCGGAGTACTGTCTTTAGATGCATACCAAACCTGCTTAACAACTAAGTTAGAATAATCTATCCCAGCCTCAACCTCCTCAAAGACACGTAGTGTCTTTTCTTTATAATCATATCTATATATTGTAGTTGGGCGGTTATATGAAGAATAAGAAAAGAACATCTCACTACCATCAATCTCGCCATGAACACTATAAACAGATCCCATATCCGGTAGCTCTACATTATCAATAAACTCGCCACCAATAGTGTACAATTCTATGGCAGAATAAGCATTTGTTAATCTTTTAATAACGAGTTGATTATTGACGACTAAATAAGATTCAAGAAGAGATTCTCCCTCAGGAATTATCTCAACCCAATTTTCTGCTATCGGATTATCATAATTTCCTACAAGTAATCTGTACTGGGGTGCTCCAAAATTAGAACGAATTATAAATCTATCATTAAGAGGAAAGATGCTCAGGTTTGCTTTATGATTCTCAGATATGAGCTGAAAGCCCTCTCTATCCTGATTCAAATTTTTATAATAATATTTTGTATCCGACCAGCCTTTGAAAACTCCAATAAACAACTTTGACCCATCAGGCGAAATGCTAACATTTGTCCAGGCAGTATGATCTTCATTCGCATAGATTAATTTATCATCTTCCCAGCTATTTCCAATTTTATGAAAATAAACATAACGGTGATAATCCTGTTCATCGTCAGGCACAGTACTGGGAACAGGGAAACGACTGTAATAAAAACCTGAATTATCAGGAAGCCATGCCATAGAAACTGCTCTGGTATATGGGATTGTATCAACCAGCATTGTTTTATCGGATGTATTCTTCAGGTACAATGTTGATTTCTCTGAGCCGGACGATGAAACACCATAGGCAATAATAGCACCGTCGTTTGAAAAATAATACCAGTCCATTGCAACAGTTCCATCTTCGGAAAAAGAATTAGGATCAATCAGTATTTCATTTTCACCATCGATGCCATTGCGCATATATAAAATAGAATGGTTCCAGTCACCCTCTCGTTTTTTATAAAAATAATAATCTCCATAAGCTTCAGGAGATGATACTCCCCCCACTGTCATGAGTCTCTCCATGACCTCTGAAATCTCATCATATCCTTTATAACTATTTACATACTTCTGGAAAAATTCATTCTGCTTTTCAATCCACTGTTTTACTTCATCCGAACTTCCATCTTCAAGCCAGCGATAGCGATCTTCAATTACTACGCCGTGCAGAGTGTCATATGCAATCTCTATTCTGGTTTCCGGAGGTGCGACCTCTTTTCGTTCTATTGAATTGACCGATTGTATCGGTAAAATAAATAGCAGAAAAAGAATCAAATATTTTGATTTCATAGAGGACCTTCCTTGAAAATATGTTCCAGATAATATAAATCTGAAACAAACTCATCACAAGAAGATTTAAGTTTTGATAAGGAGTTGTACCTGTGAGATAAGAGTAGCTATGCTATAAAAACAGGCCGGGGTTACCGGCCTGTTAAAAAATAAGCTAATGCGAAAGCTATTTCATATGCTTTGAGACCAGCTTGGTCATTTCAAACATAGAAACTTTCTTTTTTCCACCGAATACCTTCTTCAGTTTGTCATCAGCATTGATCATTCTGCGGTTGACGTTGTCCTGAAGTTCATTTTTCTTGATATACGCCCACAGCTTTTTAGTAACCTGTGTACGTGGAATCGGCTTCTTACCTACTACTGCACTCAGTGCTTCTGACAGATTCATGGGACGCATAAAAGCAGCATTTGGTTTACGTTTGGCTTTTTTCTTTGGTGCAGCTTTTTTCTTAGGGGCAGCTTTTTTGGCAGCTACTTTTTTCTTTGGTGCAGCTTTTTTCTTAGCTACAACTTTCTTCTTCGGGGCAGCTTTTCTAGCAGCTACCTTTTTCTTTGGGGCAGCTTTTTTCTTAGCTACAACTTTTTTCTTTGGTGCAGCTTTTTTCTTAGCTACAACTTTTTTCTTTGGTGCAGCTTTTTTCTTGGCTACAACTTTTTTCTTCGGTGCAGCTTTTTTCTTAGCTGCTGTCTTCTTCACGGTTTTCTTTTTTGCTACCGGCATCTGTTGCTCCTTTAGCAATAAGTGTTTATTAGTTTAACATTACGCTTTATTAATTTCTCTTTTTTTATCGAGGATGTCTTTCCAGGTGTCCATTTCCTCTTACTATGTAAAAGTACGTTTTTTTTAATTTTTTATGCAAGAAAAAAGTGTCCTGTTTCATAAAAAAATTAACTTTTTTTCAATACCATTTCATAGGGGAATTTGTGGTAAAAATCACTTTTTTGATGATATTAATTTAATCACCGGTGCTTCGGGTGGACATCCCAGACGGAATGGGAACCAGTGTCCCATCCCCGATGAAGTATACAAGTGCGTCATCTCCTTCTGGTAATGACCCCATAAATATCTATTGGGCCACATTGTTTCAAAAGCTGACCGACCCATCCAACCTATCTGCCCCCCATGAGTATGCCCGGCTAAAATCAGATTTACATCATAATCCTTGGCAAAATCCAGAACATCAGGACGATGGCTCATTACTAATTGGAAATCATCTGAACGAGAATTTATCAATGAACAGTCAAGGCACTGATTGAAAAATTCAGCACCAGCCCCACCTATAGAACGAGGATCATCTATCCCTGATAGATGTATATTTGAATCTTTGTAGTTTATTAGCAATCCATCATTGATCATTAAAGGAATCGGGGACTTACTGAAAATCTGCATCACAGTGGATAATCCTCTGTAATATTCATGATTCCCCAGACACGCATAGCCTCCAAGAGGAGTTTTAAGCTGATCAATCATTTTAAGAGCATCTGGAAGAAGTGTCAATTCATCGGCAACATCTCCAGTAACAAGAACTATATCCGGGGTTAATTTTTCCGCTTCTCCAAGTACCCATTCAAGATCATCAAGATTTACATAGTGGCTTAAATGTAAATCAGACAGATGTAGAATCTTGAATCCTTCTAATTCGGGTGGAAGATTATCAAACTCTATTGGCCTGATATAAACATTTGCTCCTGCCATTGCTCTAGTTATTCCCGAAACACCCATCGTAAGAGTTACAACCGGTACAGCAGCAGCGGCGGATTTGAGAAATAAACGTCGTCTTGGATCTACCTTATCTGAATCAGATTTATCATTTGTCTTTTTATTTCTGTCAAGAAGCCATTGAATAAAATGAAACATACCTGATATTGGCAGCGAAAACATCAAGCATAATAGTAGGATACTACTTGTTGCTGCCAATATTGCACCTGGAGTAGCTATCCACTTTATTTGATAATATTCCCCCATTACCCAGCTAATCGATCCTATTGCGCCAGCAATTGGCAGAAGAATTGCAAACCATTTGATGATTCTCTTATTCCACCAGACACGATTAAGATATCTTAAAAGTAATATTTCAATTGTACCAAATACTATTAGAAAAGTGACAGCAAATATTAGTGGTCCAAATACACGCATTTATTATTATCCTAACAAATCATTCTCAAATAATTCTTAACCATTACTACAAAATTAGATTTAACTATACTACTAATTTTATTGGGTTTTGTTCGTTTTTAACTCTAATAAATATATTATTTGGAGCAGATCTGGACATCTGGTATTCAATGGATTCCGTCAGGAAAGGATTCCTGACGGCGCAGATAATGCTATTAAACATTCATTTTTTACTGAAATTTTATTACAACGCTTTGCGGTTGAACACATGAAATGTGCACTTTGCGGTAGAAGTAGCTCTGCTACGCTACTTGCGCCAGGTTGCGACGCTGAAAACTATCAATACTGTAAAAATTTCAAGACGACCAAGCAGCATAGAGAACATCATAATCCATTTGGCCGGTATAGGAATCCAGGCATAATTTTCAACTGCACCAATACCTCCCAAGCCAGGACCAATATTTCCGATAGTTGCAATTGAACAGGTAATGGCTGTCGTCATATCGGGGATAAAAAGAGTCAACAACGCTCCGGTAACTACAAACAATCCTGTAAAAAGAATAAAAAACGAAACGATATTAATAACAATTTCATCCTTCACCGATTGCCCCCCCAGTTTCACCGGGGCAACCAATCGCGGTTGGACAAGTTTGCGTAACTCCAGAAGGGCCACTTTGAAAATAATCATCACGCGAATGATTTTCATCCCTCCCCCCGTGGAACCGGCGCAACCTCCGAAAAACATCAGAAACACCATCAGGAATCTCAGGAAATCAGGCCAGATATCAAAATCGGCTGTTGCAAATCCTGTTGTAGTTATAATTGCCAATGCCTGAAACGATGCCACTCTAAAGCAATCGTATAATCCTTCTATCTGATTTTTTTGGTAAACATAATGTTCATGGAACTCTTCTACTGTCGGTTCACCTGCCCGGTAATGCTGGTATGCTTCAGCTTCCGGAGCGGGACCATTGATATAAAGAACGGTAGTAATAATTAATATAGTTACAGCAATCACGCCACTATAGAAAATAAATTCCTTATTCTTTATTAGCGAGTGCAGATCCCCTCTTATGGCTTTAAAATGAAGGACAAAATTTATCCCTGCAAAATACATGAAGATAGTAATTATCCACTCAATCACATCAGAATTGTAACTGGCTACCGAAGCATTTTTGGTAGAGAAACCACCGGTAGCCATTGTGGCAAAGGTATGACAAGTGGCATCAAACCAATCCATCCCGCCAAACATCAACAGTACAGCTTCTAAGACACTAAATAATAAATATACTCCCCATAATATTTGAGCTGTCTGTGCCAGACGAGGTCGTAATCTATCTTTGGTCGGGCCAGGCACTTCACCTCTAAACATGCCATAAGCCGAAACCCCCATCGCAGGAAAAATAACAATAGCCAAAGTGATAATACCCATCCCACCAAGCCAGTGCGTTAGAGCGCGAAGGAATAACAGCGATCTTGGAACAACTTCGATATCAGTCAATATCGTAGCACCGGTAGTAGTGAAACCTGACATTATTTCAAAATAAGCATTAGTGAAATTCAGAAATTTATTTTCAAAACCTATCCCTCCCTGCATCGCTTCAAAATACAAATACAGAGGAATGGCGCAGATAAATGTCAGAACAATCCAGCCGAGAGTGACTATAGCATAACCTTCCTTAAGACCCTGATACGCCCTGCCACCTTTAAATAAAATAACTAAAGCTGAACCAAGGATTATGGCTATCCCGATTGAAAATAAAAAACCGGATACCTCAACAACCTGTAATATTTCAGTAAATGAAACATGTCTGTTATCCCAAATAGCAAGTCCCAGAGGAGCAAGCAGAATTAATCCCATAACCTGCATTAGTTTTCCAATTGAATATCCTACGGCGGTTTTATGCATAATATCTCACGATACTATTGATTGCCTTCAAATAGTTTTGTCAATGGAGGTAAATTCTTATGCCTGGTTATCATGATGACATGATCGTTCTCTTCGACAACTGTTTCACCATTGGGAATTATCATCTTGTTTCCCCTGACAACAACTCCGATAATAGATCCCTTTTTCAATTTACGGGCAATCTTCTTAACCACACGATTAGCCATGAAACTTCCTGGTTCAACAGTAAAACGAACAGCCTCAATATCAACATCGGTTAATTTTACAACTGCTCCGATCTGGCCACGAGAGACAATTTCTAAAATTTCACGAGCAGTTATTAATCGAGGATTGATTACATGATCAATTCCAATAGAATTAAAAAGCTTATCATGACGAGATTCCGTACTGATTGCAATGACTTCGTGCGCCCCTTCAGCTTTGGCTAAAATCGAAGAGAACATATTATATTCAGCCGCATCCGAGATCGAGATAAAAAATGATGCCCGATCTACATTCATCTCTTTCAGAATATCAGCTTCAGTAGCATCCCCCTCAATTACCTGAACATCGCTGAGCATATGAGCCGCTTTTCGAGCATGGTCAGGATCAGGATCTATCAAGGTGATGCTATAATTTTCTTTTTCGATAGTACGAGCCAATTCAAGAGTGGAATAGGAATCACCGGTAATAATAATTTTGCGATTTTTCTTCCGCTCAATATTCACCAATTGAAGAAAACGTTCGAGAGATTCCCTTGGGAAAAGAGTATATAAAATATCCCCCGGTTCAATTTCGGTATCACCACTTGGAATCATCCCCACCCCATTGCGGACAATCGCGGCAAAAAGAACAATATCTTCTTCCATCTCCTGACGAATTGTCATTGGAGTTTTATGGGCCAGTTCCATTTCCTCAGTGACAAGATATCCCCTAAGCAGAATTTTTCCGTTTTCAAAATTGGCCGCTTCGACAGCATGGGGTGTATTCATAAATTGAATTATATGGTCTACCAATGCTTTCTCAGGATGAATGACTGAAGTAATTCCCAAATTTTCAAGATGCAGATGTTCGCTTTCTTCAGAAAATTCCCGGTCTCGCAAACGGGCAATCCGGCGGGGAACATTGTATAAAGCAGCAATCGAACAGACAACAATATTCACTTCATCGTTGGGAGTTACTGCCAAAACCATGTCGGTTTCTTTAATCCCTGCTTCCCTAAGAAGCCCGGGAGAAGATCCCGATCCATTTATAATCTGCATATCAAGTTTTTCAGATAACTGTTGGCACAATCTCGGATCAAGTTCGATTAGCGTCAAATTATGACCATCATTTAAAAGATGATCTGCTAATGAAAATCCGACTACACCACCACCAACTATGATAATTCGCATATAAAATCACCTTCATAAAATATCTGCCCAAAGCAGACTGATCTACCAGCACTATAAATTTGGGCTCCATTGGATCCAAAATCAACAAATTGTTTGGCTGACTAACATAGTTAGTTCTCCAAACAGGGCAAGTAATTTTTCTTCAACTTGAAACTAGTACAATCCTGGATATATTAATTATTAGGCGGAGTAACATAGTTACTTATATCTGTTCTTCAAGCACTTTTAATTAATTCTTCAATTTTTTTAATCTGATTATTCAATAAAAAAAACCGACATTTTCAAAATGCCGGTTTAAACAACTGCAGGTAACGCAGATCTGCATTCCCTACTAAATTAAACTAAAAGCCGTAAATCTCGCCGTATTTGGCATTCATATAATTAACCAGTGGCTTATAATCCAAAGGTTTACCTGTGACAACTTCGCAAAGTTTGGTCGCACGGTATTTCTGGCCATGAATATGAATATTACTTCGCAGCCATTCCCGTAATTTCAGGTATTCACCCCGTTCAAATTGATCGTACAAGTCAGGCATGTCTTCCAAAGCCTTGTTAAAGAAACAGGCTGAGTAAAGATTACCCAATGTATAAGTAGGGAAATAACCAACTAAACCGGCTGACCAGTGAACATCCTGCAAACATCCGTTGGAATCTTTATCAACTTCAATGCCAAAATATTTCTTGAAACGTTCGTTCCATTCACCTGCGACATCGGCCGGTTTAAGATCACCGGTCAATAAAGCTCTCTCCAATTCAAAACGTAGGAGAATATGAAGATTATAAGTCGCTTCATCTGCCTCTACTCTGATATATGATGGAGCAACATTATTAATTGCTGCATAAAAATCATCAAGCTTTACACCGGCTAAAGAACTCCTGAATAAACGTTGAGCCTGTGGGAAGAAATATTTCCAGAAATGTTTTGAACGACCAACCTGGTTCTCCCACATTCTTGACTGTGATTCATGAATCCCCAGTGACACCGCTTCACTCATTGGCATTCCATAATGAGTCTTTTTATCCAGTCCAGCTTCATAGAGACCATGACCTGCTTCGTGCATTGTTCCAAAAAGAGCATCATTAAGACGATTCGGATTATATCTTGTTAAAATCCTGGTATCACCAACACCAATGCCAGTGCAGAAAGGATGAGTGGTAATATCCAAACGTCCTTCGTTAAAATCAAAACCCATCGAAGCGGCTACTGATTCTCCAAATATTTTCTGAAGCCCAACATCATAGGCTCTTTCCACAATCGAAACATCCGGTTTTTTGGGAGCATCTTTTACTTTCTGAAGTAATGTCACCAGTTCGTTTCTCAGGTTCTTAAAAACTTCAACAACATCATCAACAGTGGCACCCGGTTCATAATCATCAAGAAGAGCATTATATGGTTCACCTTCGTAACCATAAGCTTCAGCTTTTTCCTTTTCCAGGCCGATTACCTTCTCTAACCAGGGAAGGAAAATTTTAAAATCGGATTTCTGACGAGCTTCCACCCATTTTTCATTAGCCAGCGATGTTGTCCGGGTAATATTTTCCACCAGATCGGTTGGAAGTTTGGTCTGCTTGTCATACTGATGGCGAAGCTCCCGCACATTGACAGCTTCATTTGATTCAGCATTTTTTACCAGATCAGATCCTTCCAGTTCGCTCAACCAATCACCAATTTTGGGATCTGTAAAGCGGCTATGGGTCAGGCTGGATATCACGCTTAGCTGATCGGCTCTAAATGCAACACCACCGGGGGGCATGTAAGTATGCTGATCCCAGTACAAAATACTGGCAGTTGAGGCCAATAAAGAAAGCTCTTTGCATTCTTTGACGAGAGCATCATAAGTTTCCTGTGCGCTCATTTTTTACTCCTGTATATTATAATTATTAACTACTATTTCTTTTAAGAGACGTAAGATACATCAAAAAGTTCCCCCCCACAACACCCGTAGGGTGTTTTATTTAAGTAGTTTTATTAATAAATATTATTCTTAATTCAGGATTGAATAATTTAAACTTTTCATCGTAATTTGAGTAAATATATGCTATAGATCAAATATTATGATAAAGGAGAAATCATGTTAGTAACAACCACACCTAATATCGAAGGAAAAAAAATTACTGATTATTATGGGTTGGTAACCGGTGAAGCAATTATGGGGGCAAATTTATTTAAGGACCTGTTTGCATCTATCACCGATATTGTTGGCGGACGAAGCGGCACTTATGAAAAAGAACTCCGCACTGCCAAAGACACTGCTATTGCCGAAATGTGCCAAATGGCTCAGGGTATGGGAGCCAATGCAGTTATTGGGGTTGATCTTGATTATGAAACCGTTGGAAGAGACGGCAGCATGCTCATGGTCACCGCTTCGGGCACTGCTATTAAATTTGTTTAATATCAAATTAATTGTTGGTGGCAGATGTCCACATCTGCCACCATAGACTTCTGATATTATTTGTAGCCTATACAGACAAGTCTATCACAACATTTAAAAGTGTATCACTCAAATTGTACGCCAGGAAAAAATGGCTATGCCATTATTAAACTTGATTCTTGATGAAAATTCTCAATTTTATAACAAAACTTGAAACTTTAAAAAATAAGGCAGGCTCCGCCTGTGTTTGAGATTGTTGCTGTTTTTATCAGTATAGCGGCTATTGCCAGCTATTTGAATTATAAATTTTTCAAATTGCCCTCAACTATCGGGTTGATGGCTATCGGCCTGATAATGTCATTGGGTCTGATCGGACTTCAATATCTTGGCGTTGACACAAGGGGATTTGCAGAGGGATTTTTAGGGAAAATTGATTTTGGTGAAACCCTCATGAAGGGGATGCTCAGTTTTCTATTATTTGCCGGTGCTTTGAAAATAAATATTAACGATCTCGCCAAGCAAAAATTTGTGGTGGCTACTCTGGCTACGGTGGGTGTAATTCTTACCACATTTCTGGTCGGCTCTATTCTTTATATGATCTTCTATTTTGTCAATCTCTCCCTCCCCTATATTTATTGCCTTATCTTTGGTGCTCTTATCGCCCCGACTGATCCGGTTGCAGTTATGGCTATTCTAAAAACGGTCAAAACTTCGAAATCATTAGAAACCAAAATTGCAGGAGAATCTCTGTTTAACGATGGAGTCGGCGTTGTAGTCTTTACTGTCGTAGCTGGGCTTGCAGTCGGAAGCAGCTCATCATCGTTTATCCATGTCTTCACTCTCTTTTTCCAGGAGGCCATTGGCGGAATTGTGTTTGGGCTGGGATTGGGATTGATAGGCTATTTCCTGCTCAAAGATGTAAATGACCACCTCGTTGAAATATTGATCACCCTGGCTCTGGTTTGCGGTGGTTATGCGCTGGCAATGAAAATCCATACTTCAGGACCCATTGCAATTGTCGTCACCGGACTGCTTATCGGAAACTATGGCCGTCGGTTCGCCATGTCAGAAAACACCCGCATGCATTTGGATCAATTCTGGGAACTCATTGATGAACTTTTAAATACTGTCCTTTTCTTATGGATAGGACTGGAAATTCTCATTCTTACTTTTTCCACCCAACTATTCCTGATCGGTCTTTTTGCAATCCCGGTCACACTCTTTGCAAGATTATTCAGTGTCTGGTTGGTAGTTAATACTCTAAAATACCGCCGCCAATTCAGTGACCGAGTAATCCGCATCCTTACCTGGGGAGGACTGAGAGGCGGGATTTCAATCGCATTGGCTTTGTCGTTACCGACCAGCGATGAAAGAGATCTGATCGTTGCGATAACCTATGTGGTCGTGGTCTTTTCGATTCTGGTACAGGGATTAACAATCAAAAAAGTCATCCAGCCAAAAAATGAAATTGAAGAGAAACCCGAAAAATGATTGACCGCACGCACAGCGTGTTTTATCCTATATATCTAAATTATATTGGTAATTTTAAAAACACACAAGGTGTGTGTGGGCGGCAGATTATCCAGGTAAGACCTGTTCTCGTTTGCCCTTTAAATAAAAAAATAACACAAGGTGTGTATGAGCATAATTAAAAACGAAAAAGGTCAAGCTCTCCTCGATAAGGAATTCAAAGTCCTCGACCACGGTTTTGTCCGTTTAATTGATTACATGGGTGATGACAGCGCTATTGTACAGGCTGCCAGAGTCAGCTATGGCGATGGAACCAAAAAAGTCTCACAGGATCGTGGACTGATCCGCTACCTGATGCGCCACCGTCATACCTCCCCCTTTGAAATGGTCGAGATGAAATTCCATATCAAACTCCCCATCTTTGTCGCCCGCCAATGGATTCGACATCGCACTGCCAATGTCAATGAATACTCCGGTCGCTATTCTGTAATGAAAGAGGAATTCTACATTCCCAAACCTGAAGATATCCGCTTTCAATCTACTGTCAATAAACAGGGACGCTCTACTGAAGAAGTCCCCGATGATCTCAAAAATAAGCTTATTGATGTCTTAAAAAAGTCGCAGGGCGACTCTTATAAAAACTACATGGAATTTGTTGATGAAGGCCTTGCCCGCGAGATTGCCCGAATCAATCTCCCGCTTTCGATGTACACTGAGTGGTACTGGAAAATTGATTTGCATAATCTATTTCATTTTTTAAGTCTTCGTATGGATCCTCATGCCCAATACGAAATTCAGTTGTATGCCAAAATTATGAGTGATATGGTTAAGCAGATTTATCCTTTGTCATGGGAAGCCTTTGTTGATTACCGTTTGACTGCGCAATTTTTCTCTGGCCCTGAAATGAAGGTTCTCAAGAAACATCTCGAATCAGTTTCATATACTATGGATGAGCTGAAAGATCTTGACCTCCCCAAAGGCGAAGCCACTGAATTTCTGGCGAAGTTGAAGAGGGTGAAAGATTTAGAATAAGCACATAAGGTGTGTTGAGTAGGTCAGGAGCCCTGTGCTCCTGACAATTTTTCATGAAATGTAAAAACAGGGTAGCCCACCGCTTGCGGTGAGTTTCTGTTCAAGAAATCTAATCCCTACTTCCCCTTCTTCATAAACTGTTGCTTCTTCTTCTCTTTAAGATCTATGGCTTCTTTAATAACCAACATAGAGTCAACAAGGTCGATTTCAGAATCAAATAATTCATCTCTTTTGTCAGAAATCAAATAGGTCTTCCCCTCATCATCCCGTACTAAATACTTTTCATCACACATACCTCGTCTTAGAGTAACATGATCGACTTCAATTTCCCGGCCAACTTCTTTCAGCCATTTTGTTATCGCCAGATTTATTTCTACTTCAGTGTACTTCTTCTCCTTATCAAGAGAAAGCACAATACTCTTAAACAAAATCTGTTGGTCATTATACTTCTTGGGCAGACAGGGACTCCCTTTTTTAAGGCAAATTATCCCTAACCGTTCCTTAAATTCATTTAATGTAATCATAATTTAATATTTTGTTTAAGAAATAAAGGCAGCATCACTTTGGGATGCTGCCCTACTAATAAATGTCCTGTCTTATTTCTTCAATAGAAGAGCCTACGGCTCAGAACTTTGCCCAGTTCGGGACACGTGGGAAGGGTTGGACGTCGCGGATGTTGGCCATCCCGGTGATATACATTACTGCCCGGTCAAAGCCCAATCCAAATCCGGCATGGGGCATTGTTCCCCACTTACGAATATCAAAATACCATTCAAAGGGACAGAAATCCTTACACCCTTTCATCGTCAGATGCTTCTTGAGTACATCAAGCCGCTCCTCACGTTGAGATCCGCCAATTATTTCCCCTACTCTGGGAACAAGAACATCCATCGCCCGTACCGTTTTCCAGTCATCGCTGACCCGCATGTAAAAGGCCTTGATCTCAAGGGGGTAATCATAAACAATAACAGGTTTTTTGAATGTTTTCTCGGTCAAGTAGCGTTCATGCTCGGTCTGCAAATCCAGACCCCACTTCACCGGATATTCAAATTTCTCACCAGATTTTTCAAGTAATTTGATTGCATCGCTATAAGAAACCCGTTCGAATTCATTTTTGATGCATCCCTCAAGCGTTTCAATAAGTTCCTTATCAACCCATTTGTTGAAAAATTCCATATCACTGGCACAATCATCCAAAGCAAATTTGAATAAATATTTAAGGAAATCTTCGGCCATATCCATGTCATCATCAAGATCCGCCCAGGCCATTTCGGGTTCAATCATCCAGAACTCCGAGGCATGACGCGCAGTGTGCGAATCCTCAGCCCGAAATGTCGGACCAAAAGTATAAATATCTCCAAGAGCCGTAGCCATCAGTTCCCCTTCCAACTGCCCAGAGACAGTCAGGAAAGCTTCGGTCGAGAAAAAATCAGATCCCCAATCAATCTTCCCTTCGGTTTTGGGAACATTATCCATATCAAGTGTAGTTATCCGAAACAGATCACCGGCTCCTTCACAATCAGACGTAGTAATTACAGGCGTATGAATATACAAAAAACCTTTATCCTGATAATATTTATGAATAGCATAGGCCAGGCGTGAGCGTACCCGGTTAACAGCTCCAAACGTATTTGTCCGGGGACGGATATGGGCAATCTCTCTCAAAAATTCGTTAGTGTGCCTTTTTTTCTGTAAGGGATAATCAGATCCGGCTTCGCCAATCAGATCCAGTTCTTCAACTGCAATTTCATATTTCTGACCTTTGCCCTGAGATTCAATCAGCTTGCCTTTGACTCTAACAGATGCACCGGTCAGGATTTTGTCTAATGCCGGGAATTTGTCCGGTTCACCCACTACTGCCTGAATAGTAGGCATACAGGAGCCATCGCTGATTTCAACAAAAGCAACGTTTTTACTCTTACGGCAGGTTCGGGTCAAGCCTAATATAATTACATCTGAATCAAGCGGGATTTTGTCCTCGACAACAATCTGCTTGATTTTGGTTCTAATTTTATAATCCATCTTAATAACTCCGTAAATAAGTAAAAATGCTAATACGCATCTGTTTTATAATGGTTTCTAATAAACGGATAAATATAATTTTTAGCAAGAATAAGAAAATTTGTCTTTTTTATGGATAATTGAAACTATACTCTGATTTGGGAGTATAAAAAAGTGAGAATAAGATTGACAATTTCTCCTTAGAGTTTGAGTTCCCCAACTAGTGGACTTAAAACCCGATTGACTGGACCCCGATCGGGTTTTTTGTATTAATCAATAAAATCATAATTCAAAAAAATTACTAGATTTTCTTTTCTTCTGTTTGGCTGCGAATCCAGGTAGAGTGATTTTCTATTTGAGAACTTTCAATCTGGTGTCGTTCCAGAATTCGGGATGTTATTGTTACTGCCGCTTCCCTCTCTGCCGGGATCACTTCATCAGCTCCATTGGCTAACATCGACTTTACATCCAGCAGGTAATTTGTACGGGCAATAATCGTAAGATTTGGAGCCATTTCACGAGCTAATTTTACTGTTCTCTCAGTTGCGCTTGGGTCATTTATCAATAGAATAATTTCCCTGGCCGACTCTATCCCCAACTTCTCAAGAACTTCCTGACTGGTAATATCTCCAAAAAATGAATTGCCTGCTTCCTGTGATGCCTTGCGTACATTTTCAACATTCAGATCGACAATTACAAATGGAATACTGCAATCCTTAAGTGCTCTGGCAAGCTCTCGTCCGGCAAAACCATAACCACCTATAATAATATGATCACGCATTCTCTTAACCACATGTTTAGCATCTTCAGCAGTAGCAACTTCTAATATTCTCGTAAGCCTTTTCAATTTCCCAATTCCAGCAGCTAATTTTGGTCCAAATGCCATAGCAAAGGGAGTAATAAACATTGAGAGGATAACCGCGGAAAGGAGACTGCTCTCAAGAGATTTTTCTATCAATCCTGTTCCCTGAGCAGCAAATGAGAGTACTAAAGCAAATTCCCCTACCTGCGCCAATGCTAAAGATGCCAGCAAACATACCCGCAAGGGCATCCGAAGAATCAGAGCTGTAATAAAAACAATCAGGGCTTTCCCTATAATGAGAACCGCCAGAAGAATAAGAATCAAAACAATATTTTCTATGAAAACCAGAGGAGCCAACAACATTCCCACCGAAACAAAAAAGAGACTTGCAAATACTTCTCTAAATGAAATCATATCTGCTAAAGCCTGTTGGCGGTATTCACTCCCCGATACTACCAACCCAGCCAGAAATGCCCCAATTGCTAATGATGCCCCCGAGGTTGTTACAAGCCAGGCTGTCCCAATACAAATCAGGAATATCGATAATATAAACAACTGCCTCTGACGCGTGTGGGCAACAAAGTTTAGAATACGAGGGACTATTAATCGAGCTGCTACTAGTACACCAACAATTATTCCAATCGATTGAATTAGTGTCGTTAATAAATCTTCTAATGGTATGTTCGAACCAGATAAAATGGGAATAGCTAATATCATCGGAATAACACTGAAATCCTGAAAGACAAGAATTCCTAATGTTAATCTTCCATGGGGTGCATCAACTTCATTGCGTTGTTGGAGTCCTCTCAAAACTATTGCGGTACTCGACAGGGCGACGATAAAACCAATAAATATTGCAGAATTAACAGGCAAACCAAATCCTTTTGCAACAGCAAACGCAGCCGCAATTGTAAGACCTACCTGAAGAAATCCACCAGTCAAAATCAATTTCCACAAACGTTGAAGTTTTTCAAGTGAGAGTTCTAAGCCGATTCCAAAAAGTAATAAGGCCACACCAATTTCAGCCAATACTTCAACTTGATGGACATCGCCTACTAATCCCAAACCATCCGGCCCAACCAGCATTCCGGAAAATATAAAACCGGCAATAGCCGGAAGTTTGAATTTATTAAACAGGGTTACGATTATTACGCCAAAGGCGAGGATCACTACCAAGTCACGAAGATATACCAATTCATTCATACCTATGTAATAATCATAAGATACCCCTGTTCAACAATAATTATTAGTTTTTTGTGATAGTTGATTTAAAATAATCGATCAGGTGCTAACATTCAGGTGGTGCTGGGCCACCTTTAAAGATAAAATTCACTAAATAGACTAAATCATTTATTAATACTAAGCCATCAAGTGGAACGGAAATATCACCTGATGCTGCACATTCTGGTGCTGGTCCATTCTTAAATAGATAATTGACAAGAAATGTAAGATCATCAACCAAGGCATATCCATTAGTAGGGGAGGCAACATCACCACGTACAAAACAGCAACAATTTCTTGAGTCAAGAGCACCAACTAATTCACCGCAGGGACTATTATCTTCTTCACAGGAAGATGTTAAGCCTATTGTGAAATCATCAGAAGAATCTTTACAAAATATAGGATCAATGGAAAAATTGTTTTCAATATCTTCATATGGAGTCATACTACCTATCCAGTCACCGGGATTGTTATCGAACATATCAGTGCATTTTATTACAACAGTATCTACATCATACCCGTATTCAATGCATGGAGAATCATTACTAACATTGTTATAAAAAATACATTTTTCAAAACTCACCATTATATTATTATATTGTATATAAGCCCCTGCACCACTGTAATGTGCAGTATTATCAACAACAGTACAATTAACTACTTTCAGAGATATAACATCTTTACCTTTTGAAGCATTTCCATTAAAGTACAATGCTCCACCATAATCTGCAATGTTACTCACAAATACACAATTCTTTATAATCGGTGACGATCCGAAACAACAAATAGCTGATCCTTGATAAGAACTACCATTTTTTATAGTGAATCCATTTATAACAAGTGAAGAATCTTGCCCTCCAAATATATTCATACCTTTCCCATAGTGTTCACAGTTTATTACAGTATTTTCAGGACCATTTTCAGATGTTAGTACAATTGATTTTTCAATTAAAATATCTCTATTACCATATCCTAAGTAAATTCCATCTGCAACCAACACCGTATCTCCATCAATAGCTGCATCAATACCAGCCTGGATAGTTGGTTGCTCTGACGGAACATGTATAGTTGTAGCTTTGATTGATAATGTTACTATAATCAAAATGAAAAGAACTGAAATTACACGCATACAATCTCCCTGCAAGGATTACTATTAATACAAGGTAATGAATATGGGCAGAATTGTCAAATTTTGAACATGAAAGCTGTAAGAATGGACATAAAAAAAGGTCACTTAGTGACCAAAAGCCATTTTTTGGCAAAAAAAAGTGAGGGTGGATGGGATCGAACCATCGACACCCTGCTTAAAAGGCAGGTGCTCTACCACTGAGCTACACCCCCAGAAACATTCAATTAAGAATGTCCTGAACGGCCAAGATATTGACTTATGTTTAATTGTCAAACTGTTTTTTAACTATAAAAATATAATAAAAGACAATTTTTCACTGTATTTGGACAAATTATAACAAATTTTTGAAATTTCTCTATTTCATGACAAATTTATGACAAATCACCGCTATGGGAATATTTATTGTAGCATTGGTTAAATAAAACTTCGAGGGTCTTTCAGATACCTCTCAACCCTTGAAGTAGAGATAAAAAAAGAGACACATCTCCTCTGTGTCTCTTTTTTGTAGTGCCTTAGGGACTTCTATATTTTGACTATATTATTACTTATTTTACTCCGATAAGCTCTACTTCAAAATTCAAAGTAGCATTTGGAGGTATTACTCCACCTGCTCCACTAGGTCCATAACCAAGATCACTGGGAATAATAAGTTCTCTTTTTCCGCCAACTCTCATTCCTGCAAAACCCTGATCCCATCCCTGAATTACCTGGCCGACTCCCAGAGTAAACACAAAAGGATTGCCAGTTTTAGAACTGTCGAAAGATTTCCCTCTTTTATCATCTTCATACAGCCATCCGCTGTAATGCACTTCAATCATCATTCCCTGCTTGGCTTCCTGTCCCTCGCCTACTTCGTGGTCAATAAATTTCAACCCTGATTCAGTCGTTACCCAATCTTCATTACAACCCATAATAAGCACCATTAATATTAAAGTTAAAAATATTCCTATTGTCTTCAAAATTCCCATCCCCATCAATTGTTACATCATAATTGTATCATCACGTTTTGGTCCGGTTGAGATAATTTTAATTTTAACATCCAGATCATCAGCGACATACTTTAAATAATTGCGGGCATTTTCACCAAGTTCATCAAAATTAGTTTTACTGGTAGAGCTGGTTGTCCATCCCGGAAGAGTTTTATAAACCGGTTTAACATGAGCGAACTCAGATAAATCAAGCGGGACTTCATTCATCGTTTCGCCATTTAGAGTGTAGCTTGTGCAGACTTTAATCTCATCAAGACAATCCAGAACATCGAGTTTAGTCACAGCAATAGTATCAACCCCGTTGATTCTTACAGCATGACGCAAAGCTACCAGATCCAGCCACCCACAACGTCTCGGTCGCCCGGTAGTAGCTCCATATTCATCACCTTGAAGTCTGATCTTCTCACCAATTTCATCAACCAGCTCAGTAGGAAATGGACCGGCTCCAACTCTGGTAGTATAGGCTTTGATTACACCAACCACTTCGTTAATCATCTTGGGGCCAATTCCTAATCCGGTCAAAGCTCCTCCGGCAGTTGTGTTAGAGGAAGTAGCAAAGGGATAAGTACCAAGATCTACATCAAGAAGCGTCCCCTGTGCCCCTTCATAAAGGATCGTCTTTTTTTCTTTATAGGCTTTATAAAGCGCAAAAGAAACATCCGTTACCAATGGCTTGAAAATGTCAACCAGATCCATAAGTTTATTATATGTCAACTCAAGATTCGCTCTTTCATCATCTGAACCGGTCAAATATTGCGCTTTGACCGTTTTTTGGAATTCCAATCTTTTCTTAAGCCTGTCGGGATTAAACAGATCAATAACTCTGATTCCATGCCGGGCTACTTTATCAATATAGGTAGGTCCAATCCCACGCATGGTCGTTCCGATACTTGTTGTTCCCCTGCTTTTTTCCTGAACAGCATCAATCAATTTATGATAAGGCATAACCATATTTGTTGCCGGTGAAATCCATAGGCGACCTTTATAGTCAATCCCCTTAGATTTTAGAAAATCAAGCTCTTCAATCAATCCCCAGGGATCCAGGACAACCCCATTGCCAATGTAGCATGTTTTTCCGGGATGGATAATACCCGATGGTATCAGGTGAAGAACATATTTTTTATCACCGACTACTATCGTATGTCCGGCGTTAGCTCCTCCCTGAAAACGGGCAATAATATCTGAATCCGCCGCCAGCAAATCAACGATTTTACCTTTGCCTTCATCGCCCCATTGGCAGCCAAGAACAATCATATTATTTTTCATCTAATTTATATCCCCATTTTGATAATATTCATTTATTAATGAGTGTATCGCACCCAGAAGTTCTCTTTTGCCGGTTCCGGTAACTGATGAAAACGGAATGGCAGATACACCAAGTTTTTTCTCAATTTCAGCAACTTTTCGATTGGTTTTATCACGGGTAAGTTTATCAGTTTTTGTAATTATAACTAAGGCCGGAATGTTTCTATCCCTGAGCCACCCCAACAACTGTATATCCTGCTCTGATGGATCCCGACGGCAATCCAGAAGTAAAACCAATCCGACAAGCTCATTGGAATTAATTAAAAAATCCTCAATCAACTTACCCCAATCTTTTCTCATCTCTTTCGAAACTTTCGCATAACCATAACCGGGTAAATCAACCAGATAATAATTTTCGTTTACGAGAAAAAAGTTCAACGATCGAGTTTTCCCGGGAGTGTTGGAAACCTTGGCCATTTTTTTATGACCTACAGCTCTATTTAACAAAGATGACTTTCCAACATTGGATCTGCCCGCAAATGCAATCTGCGGTTTCCTGTCTTTGGGCAGTTGTTTTAATTCAAAAAATGAACCAACAAACGTACACGAACTTATTTTTGAAGAGATTATTTTACCCATTATTCCATCACTTAACAGGGATAACTATTATCAGTATATTCATTATTGTAACAATCTGTTCGACTGTTCTTTAGCACTAGCACTCATCCTTACAAATGGTGATCGTGTTAAAACCAAGCGAAGCACTTCCCTGATTGATTTTACATAATGCAGTTTCAGTCCTTCTTTCAAATCTTTGGATAACTCGGCAATATCTTTTTTGTTTTTATCCGGTACAACAATAGTCGTTATTCCCAAACGTTTTGCCGCCAAAAGTTTTTCATTTAATCCTCCGACTGCCAGAACATCACCGGACAGGGTAATCTCACCAGTCATAGCAATATCTGTTCTTACCGGGATTCCTGTCAAAGAAGAGACAATTGCCGTCAACAATGTTACACCAGCGGATGGACCATCTTTGGGAACAGCACCTTCAGGAAGATGCACATGCAAATCTATGCTATCAAAGAAATCCCCTTTTAATCCATAATTAGCAGCATGATTACGAACATAGGACATTGCTGCTGTGGCAGACTCCTGCATCACATCCCCAAGAGAACCAGTTAAAGTTAAATTTGCTTTGCCCTGCATAGGGACAACTTCGACAGGAAGAACTTCACCACCGCTTTGCGTCCAGGCCAAACCAACAGCATAACCAACAGTAGGTGTTACTTTAATGTCTGTACCAACATATTTTGGAGCACCGAGGAGCTTATTAATTTTTTTCTTAGTAAAGGTAAGCTTACGGATCCTTTTCCCCTCGGCAATTTCAACAGCCGATTTCCTCAAAATACTTCCAATTGAGCGTTCAAGTTCTCGAACCCCTGCTTCTCGAGTATAATGGCGGATGATCTCAAATAGAGCATCATCTTTAAATTCTACTGTAATTTTCTCGAGACCAATTTCTTTTATCAGTTTTGGCAGAAGATAATCTACTGCAATAGCTTTTTTCTCAAAATCAAGATATCCGGGCAAGTGAATTATTTCCATCCTGTCGTGTAACGCCGGAGAAATGGTTCCTACTGAATTAGCGGTTGTGACAAATAAAATATTTGAGAGATCATAATCAATTTCCAGATAATTATCAGAAAATGCAAAATTCTGTTCGGGATCCAAAACTTCAAGTAATGCTGACGAAGGATCACCTCTAAAATCAGAACCGATTTTATCAATCTCATCAAGTAAAAATACTGGATTCGCAGATTCAGCTCTTTTGATTCCCTGAATAATCCTTCCGGGCATCGCACCAATATAAGTCCGGCGGTGTCCTCTAATTTCGGCTTCATCATGCACGCCGCCTAAAGACATCCTTACATATTTCCTGTCAAGAGCTCGAGCTATAGATTTACCTACCGATGTCTTCCCAACTCCGGGAGGACCAACCAGACAAAGAATCGGGCCACGCACTTTTCCAGCTAATCTGATAACCGCCAGATGCTCCAAAATACGTTGTTTAGCTTTGTCCAATCCATAATGATCGCCATCAAGAACAGCTTTAACCTCTTTAAAATCAGTACGATCTTCAGTATTATTATTCCAGGGAATTCCCAGTATCCATTCGAGATAAGAGCGTACAACTCCAGACTCAGCCGAGTAGGGATGCATTTTGGAAAGCTTTTTTATCTCCTCCTCAGCTTTGGTGACCACATTTTCAGGAAATTCACCATCCTCTAATTTGGCATAGAGATCATCGACTTCGGCAGTCGGTTCATCAAACTGCCCAAGTTCATCTTTGATAGCTTTCAACTGCTGCTGTAAATAAAACTCTCGTTGAGAGCGTGACATTGATTCCCTGACAGTACCATCAATTTTCTGTTCAATTTTGAGAATCTCAATCTCGTCTCTCAGTATCTCCGCTTGAAGCAGGAAACGTTCCTCAACAGAAAATGCTTCCAATAATTTTTGCTTGGTTTCATTTTTCTGAAGAATATGAGCCGAGATCGTATCTGATTGCTGGTCATAATTATCAAGGGATGAAAGGGTTACTAAAACTTCATCAGGTATTCTTCGATTTAAACGAACATACTCGGTGAATAATTCTGTAATCATTCGAGATAAAGCTTCAGTCTCACGAGGGGGCTTTTTTTCATCAATCGTATTTAATGAAATATTTCCGGCCAAATAATCAGCTTTTTTGACAAAGGTATCAACTTCACAACGAACCATCCCCTCAACCAGAACTTTCAATGTTCCATTGGGCATTTTCATTACCTGAAGAATCCGGGCAACTACGCCGACTTTGTAGAGATCATCAGGAACTGGTTTATCAACCGCAGCTGAGCGCTGGGCTACCAGAAGAATCAGTTTATCGTGATCCATCGCCTCTTTTAACGCCCGCATGGTGAATTCACGTCCTATAAGGAGAGGGTAAATCATATGAGGAAATACGACTACATCACGCAGGGGAATTATGCTCAACAGTGATTTTATTGATATCTGTTCGGCATTATAATCTATCTTAATTCTTGCCACTAATATTACTCCTAATCTTGGGTTTGGGCAAACGAATCAAGATAAGCTATTTCGCCTGATAGGTAAATACCTTTTTGGCAAAATATTCCTGTGCAAAAAATGCTTCAACGTTTTATAAATTATTACCTAATAACAGCTTCAAAACTATTCACAAAACGGATCAGGACCACCTTTAAAAATATAATTCACCATTAAGGTCAGATCAGCAACATTAAGAGCCCCAGAAGCATCTACATCGGCAGAACCAAAATATACCGGAGGGATTCCCTGTTTGAAAATATAATTCACATAATATGTTAAATCAGCAACGTTGCAATCACCATCTGCATTTACATCACCACAAACAAAGGCACATACCAACGAAAATAATTGTTCGGTAGAAGCACCAACTTCATCAACAATAGAAGCTGTGAACTCTATTGTAGCGGTATCAGTATATAATCCCGATATCAAACCTGTGTTGTCCAAAGAAAAATTAAAATTAATAAGATCTTCATTGAGGTCTGACCAGCTTAATGTTCCAGTTCCACCCGAACCATTTAGTTGTTGAGAATAATCTGTATAAACATAAGCTTTTGGCAATAACACTGATTCAATAATTGGAGCAGGATTGATTGTAAAAATATATGACTTCTCATCAGTACTGTCATATTCATCGCTTACTTGAGCAACAAAACTTAAATCACCAGTTACAATCGGTGAACCGGTTAGTATTCCATCATTACTCAAGCCTAAACCAGTCTCAAATAGATCATTATCCCTGTCAATCCAGCTCAAATCTCCTGACCCTCCTGTTGCTTCAAGCATAGTTTCAAAGGGAATCCCAACCGTCCATTCAGGAAGCGATGTAGTAGTAATAAAAGGAGCAAGTATGTCACAAGTATATTTTGTAAATATGACATTATCAATTGCAGCTTCCACTACAGAATTAATGCCTAAATCAGAAACATCAAAACGAACCATTATATTTTCTGAAGGTGCAACAAAATCACTGATCCAAAATTCTACCTTTTTCCAATTATCGGAATAATACGTTTGAGGACCTAATGATTCAATGGGTGTCCATGAATCACCACTGTCATTTGAAATTAGAATTACAAATATATCACTATTGGGAGCAGGTCCCTGATCATTGGAATACCAACGATAATATTGTATTGTACCTTCACTACCTGATAAATCAATTGCTGGCGATGTAAGAATAGTATGTCCGTCATCAACATCACTATCCAGTCCATAATTATCAGTCTGATAACAATTCCCAATTCCATCAATATCATACGAAGGTTGAGCATAATATCCAGACATAAAGGCTGGTACGGGAATTCCTTTTTCCCATCTTCCCTCAGAAGCATCACCGGTAATGCTCCATCCCCCTCCGACATCAAAATTATGATTAAAAACTTCTTCTTTACCTGTGGCGCAGTAAATTTTGAATTGCTGTCCATTATCATAATCAAAAATACGACCAAGAGATGCTTCATCAGCACTCAACCGAAAAATAATCCGGGTGAAATCTGAAAATACCGGGAAAGTTGCCTCATAAAGATTGTTTCCCAAATCAACCATAGGAACATAAGCAGGCGTTTCCATATGTACTGAATAATGAAGTAAGCCCGTTCCAGGAACAGCACTGCTCCCTCCATATTCTTCTACTTGCATCAAAAATGAATTAGAAATTCCAGGGAGTAGTATCTCGGGAATACCTTCAGGATAACTGAATCGTAAACCAGGTGTAAATGTATAGGTTTCATTTACATACAATCCTGTCACCATAGTACTTCTAACCATTTTAGCCATATACTCAATATTTATAAATCGGACACTATCCCGGTATGAGTGATAGACAGTAGAAAAACTTGATTCGTGAACCCGCAATACATCATATCCATATTGATAATAGGGATATTCATCCCACATCGGATCGTTATAAAAAAATCCGGTTAGATTGATCGAACTCAATGTGTCTGCCAGATTTTCCCATACCTGAGCATAAGTATCATCAGGACCATAATATATTTGAGCATAGAAATCATTAGCTCGATGACCAATCATATCCATATTAATCATCAGGACAACACTGTCTTCCCTGTTACTCATCTGGGCTGCATGATACCACGAACCGCGTAAAAACGGAAAAGGTTCTTCGCTGTCATAGAGCACAAATACAAATGACATTTTGGTATTAACATCTTTGAGTATTCGAGCCATTTCCATAACACCGGCTGTACCGGATCCATTATCATCCACCCCCGGTGATCCTGGCACAGCATCAAAATGAGCGCCGAATACAATGTAATGATGGGGATACAGGCTACCAGTTTTCACAGCTACCACATTACCGTCTACAGTTCCTCCTTTTGATACCCCGCCAACAAAACTGTCAACATAAACTGTATCACAATCAAATTCCAAAAGCTTTGAATAAATCCAATTACGGGAATCACTATTCCCTCCCGCTACTCGCCCATCAAAGGACTGTAATTCCTCCAAATATGAGAGCAATGAATCCTCTCTTATTAATTGAGCTAATGAATCAAGATCTATCTCATCACGCAATTTAGTCAGATCAAGAACTGGTGGATCTTTATAAACTATGTCCAGTTTCTGTGGAATCAATGGAACAACATTTTCCAACAACTGGGATTGAAATGCAATTGATGGATCAACCTTAAATAATCGCATTGATTCTTCTTCGAAGATCAATTCGTATTCGTTGAAATCTCGATTGGAAAACCGTGCATCAACAGCAAGATTGGATCGATTAATATTATCTGCGATAAATTCTGATTCAACATTACTTTTAATAAACAACTCTTTTTGATATTGCTTAATCAAAACCAGATAACCGTTTTTTACTCTTAATATCGCATCAATATTAATCGCAGATAATGCCTCAGCATCATATTGGTTTTTTATTGTAACACGATACAAATCTGAATTGGCAGTAATTTCAATGGAAAATACTGTTAAAGCTATTATAAGAGAAATTGAAATACAGGTAGTAATACCAATAATTTTTTTCATTGAACTACCTCTTGAAGTTTTTTATAAATAATATTTGGCGATATATTCTGATCCTATATCATGATCAGAACTTGGAATTCATATCAATCACCCTGCTGGCGATCTATCGATAATATACCAATAGATACACATTCTGTCAATGAGAAGAATGTTTTAGTAGGATTATGATTGATAATAAAAAATCACACAAAGCGTGTGTCAGATTTTAACAGTCGTGATAACCATCCAAAGAATAATCATCAGGGCTGCTAAGACAGAGAGCAACATATATTGACGGGGAGTCTGCGGTTTGACCTGGAAAAATTCCATAGTCCGGCTCTCTACTTCAAATGATCGCATCGCTTTTAATGTGACTAAAAGCTCATTGGTACTTTGAAATCTATCGGAAGGATTTTTGCCTAACAATTTTTTTAGTAATAGAATTATATCTCCTTCAAGAAGATATTCCTCTTTTAGCTTTTTATAATCGGGTTGGTGTTTTAGAACAGCATCTTCGACTGCTCGTGTAGAATCACCAGTAAACAATTGCATACCTGTTAACAGCTCATAGAAAATTGACCCCAAACAGAAGAGATCACACAGTGGATTTATATCTTCACCGGTTATATGCTCTGGTGATTGGTAAGCTTTTATTCTAAGTTCTGTTTCCAAATCAGATGAAACATCTTCAACAGCATGTGTTGATAAACCAAAATCAACCAGCTTAACAATGTTAGCTTCCGTGATAAGAATATTCGATGGTCTCAGATTCCCATGCATTACCCGGTTTAGGTGAGCATGGTTTAGTCCCTCGGTAATTTGAATAGCAAGATTGAGAAAAACTTTTACGCCGATAGGTCTTTTGCTATAGATTTCGTTTAATGGTTTCCCCGGGATAAATTCAGAAATCACTATCATCTTGTGATCATAACGGGATGCCCCAAAAACTACTCCGATATTTTTGTGACCCATATGGCTCAACAAACGCAGAGCAGGTAATAATTGTGCTCTGAATATTTTATTATTGCTCAACTCCGGTAGAATTATCCGAACGGCACAAACTCTTTCCATAGTAGTATCCCAGGCTTTATAAACTTCACCTGACTCACTGGAACCCACCAAATCAGAAAGGGCATACTGATGCAGCATTTGTTTAGAATTTTCATCCATATTCATTGTAACGGAAAAAATCGACAATAACTTGATAGCCAGGGGCTATTTTTTTTAAACAATGGTGGAAAATAGATAGGGGATTATACTAATGATTTTAGCATAATCCCCATATATCATCTATGAAAAATTATAAGATCGACTTAACAAGGCCCCGGTGCCGGACCGCCTTTAAAGACATAATTAACTAAGAAGACTAGATCATTAACCAGAATTAGTCCATTATCTGCCAGCGCATCTCCTTCTTCAGTACAGACAGGAGCCGGACCACCTTTAAAGACATAGTTAACCAGGAAGACTAAATCATTAACCAAAACAAGTTGATTGTCATGTAAAGCATCACCACGTTGTAAACAACACCCAGGTTCTTCAACTACCACGACTGCCGTCATGCCCGGATGAGGGGTGCAATGATATGGATAAACACCGACATCGTTAAAAGTATAGGAAAACTGCTCACCAGTTGAGAGTAAACCTGAATCCCAAAGTGGAGAATCAGAAGTTGATGAATGTTCAACCCCATCTTCATTTGTCCAGCGAACCATTGTACCTGGAACTACATTAATAGAATCAGGATTAAATGCAAAACCAGCAATACTTATCTCAACAGGATCAACAACTACAACAACTGCCGTCATAGCCGGATGAATTGTACAATGATAAGGATAAACACCGGCATCATTAAAAGTATAAAAATACTTGTCTCCTGTGTTCAATGTACCAGAATCCCAAAGAGGATCATCAGAAGTTGAAGTATGCGGAGCACCATCATCATTTGTCCAACGAACCATAGTACCAGATGGAATCATGATTGAATCCGGATTAAATGCAAATCCGGCAATACTTATTTCTATTGGATCAACAACTACTACTACCGCAGTCATTGCCGGATGAATAGTACAATGATATGTATAAACTCCCGGAGCAGCAAAAGTATGCGAGAATTGCTGACCGGTTGTCAGAGTACCAGAATCCCAAAGTGGGGAATCCGATGTTGAAGTATGCGGAGCGCCATCATCATTTGTCCAGCGAACTGTTGCTCCGGTTGGAATAGTAATAGAATCAGCATTAAAAGCAAAACCTGCAATACTGACATCAATTGTCTGTGCCTGAGCATTTGTACCAGCTACTACCAAAACAGCCAGCAACAAAACAGACAGCATGATTTTTCTCATTGTCAATGAGTTCATTTGAATTCCTCCTTGCACCAAAATGCATCAAAAAAATTACAATATTTGATTAAATTTTTTACTATACAATATCAAGAGAACTGCAGTAACGCATCATACATTATATAATTGAAATTCCTGTAGAAAGTTCCCTACATAGACATGTTAGATTCATTATATCTATTTTTATCCGATTTGTCAACAAGAAGCTTTGCTTCTTATATTGATAGTTATAAATAATTGGCTATTAATAAAAAAAGGCTGACAGAAAATTCTGCCAGCCTAAACAAAACAAAAAGTAACTTATTAGTCCATAAATGGATAGCGGTAATCTTTAGCGGGTGTGAAAGTCTCTTTTACACTTCGAGGTGAAGTCCATCTAAGCATATTCTGGATACCGCCGGCTTTGTCATTGGTACCGGAGGCTCTTCCACCGCCAAATGGTTGCTGCCCAACGACTGCACCAGTTGGCTTGTCATTAATATAGAAATTACCGGCTGCATTGCGAAGTGTTCTTTCTGCCAATGCGACCGCTTTACGATCTGTCGCAAATATTGCACCGGTCAATGCATACGGTGATGTTTTATCACAGGTATGCAGCATTTCAGCAAACTGATCATCTTTGTAAACATAAATTGTAACCACCGGACCAAAGATCTCCTCTTCCATCAATTTGAAATGAGGATCATCAGTTAGAATCACTGTCGGTTCAATAAACCAGCCTTTGGATTCATCATAATTTCCACCAGCCAATATCTCAGCATTCTTATGATCTTTGGCATAGTCAATATATTCCACTATTGAACTGTAAGCAGCTTTATCAATCACAGCATTAAAGAAATTACCAAAATCTTCAGGATCACCCATCTTAATAGATTTTACCTGCTCAAGCAAAGTAGTCTTAATTTCCGGCCAGAGGGATTCAGGAAGATAACAGCGTGATGAAGCTGAACATTTCTGACCCTGGAACTCAAATGAACCTCTTGTAATTGCAGTAGCAACTTCAACAGGATTACTTGAACTATGAGCCACTATAAAATCTTTCCCTCCAGTCTCTCCAACAATACGTGGATAGGCTTTATAATTAGCAATATTTTCGCCGACTGTTTTCCACATCATTTGGAAAACACCAGTCGATCCGGTAAAGTGAATCCCAGCCAGATTTTCGTTTCTTAAAACGGTATCGCCGATTGCAGCACCGCGAGCAAAAATCATATTGATAACACCATCAGGAAGTCCAGCTTCACGGAATATCTTCATCAGAATATGCGAAGTATAAACAGCAGTCGAGGCAGGTTTCCAAACGGCTACATTACCCATAATTGCCGGGGCTGTCGGAAGGTTGCCATTGATTGAAACAAAATTAAAGGGCGAGACACAGAAAATAAATCCTTCCAACGGACGATGATCCATACGATCCCAAATCGTCGGAGCACTTGCTGGTTGGATATCCATTATCTGCTGGCCATAGTTGCAATTGAAACGGTAGAAATCAACCAGTTCACATACAGCATCAATTTCCGCCTGATAAATCGTCTTGGAATGAGCCAGCATCGTGGCTGCATTCATAATATAACGATATGGTCCAGCTAACAATTCAGCCGCTTTCAAAAAGATAGCCGCGCGCTGTTCCCAGGGCATAAACTGCCAGGTCTTCTGGGCTTCCATTGCCGAATCAACCGCCATCTTAACTTCTTTTTCACTTCCCTGATGATAGTAACCTAATACCAAATCATGATTATGCGGGGCAGTGATTTTAATTTTGTCACCGGTGGTGATCTCTTTGCCATCGATTACCAGAGGAATTTCAATAGGGGCTTTTTTCAACTCAGCGAGGGCTTCGATGATTTTAGCCCGTTCGAGTGAACCGGGAGCGTAATCTAAAACCGGTTCATTTTTTGGGGGTGGGACTCTGAACATTTTCAAATACTCCTTAAATATATTAAATTATCAATCTTCATATTCACCCGACATAGCGGGAATTTTTTCACAATCCAAGTTTCGAATAATACATTGAAAGATTGGTTAGGGCAAGAGAGATAAATCGGTTTTTATTGAGAATTTTTAAAATAAAAGTCACCATGTGACAAAATAATGGCGACCCCAATAAGTGAGAATTGGAACCAGATCATAACCGATCTACGTATTCTAAAGGAGATAGGTTCATGTGCAACAGCAGGATGATAATTTTTTATTCAATACTCAAATATCGTATTGTGAGTATAAGCAAGTGTTCTTCTTGGGCAATTCAGTCCCTCTACTCTTGGACAGTAGATCATTTTTCTCCGACGGGCCCACTGTCTGCCAGCGACTTAACTGGAAGCCATTGCCTAAACCACAATCCTCTCAATAGTGAATCCTATCCCCCAAGTGTACTCCAATCTCTCAGAACACAGGTGTGGCGGGGTTGCAGATACTACACTCTCTCTGGCAGAGAAGGCTATAAGAGTGGTGGGGCTAATAACCAACTATTACAAGGAACAATGTAGTGCGTAATACTCTCCGTATAAGGATTGCATGCGCTCTGCAACAAATGCTCTGTGACTTGTATCGATACATAGGCCAACTGTTCTGTTCTACTGTGGTTGGCGTCAAGGCGACCGCTCAAGCGAAACCCTATATTCTTTCGTGGAGTTAGCTGGTTACTCCATGAAAACACTTTTGATAAAAGAGAAATTTATAGATCTGAGAGTGCAAGGATTGAGCTATGAGAAGATTGCAAAGCGCCTTGGAGTCTGTAAACAGACACTGATCAACTGGAACAGCGAAATGTCGATGGAGATTTCCAACTTACGTGCTTGCAGGTTGGAGGAAATCTACGAAAAATACTGCATCTCAAAGGAAAAGAGGGTAGAGCTTTTTGGTAAGGCTCTTCAGTCAATCGTAGATGAACTTGGAAAGCGCTCATTGTCAGATGTACCCACTACTAAGCTCTTTACTTTGCTAACTCATTACGCAGAACAACTCAAAAACGAGGCCAAATTTTGTTCACCAATGGACAATGATGAGATTGAAGATCAACGTAGTATCAAAGAGATGTTGAGAGGCCTAAAGAACTACTGAATCTTACCAAAACTGGACTGTTTTTTTACCAATTATGATTTATTGCTGGGAAGTTTGTTGGCAATAATTTCATCGATCAGTAAAAACATCAATCACCGATACATTATTTTGATCGTCATAATAGTTGTTATTTTTTGTAGCTTACACTTTTATACTTTTTAAAGTTTTCAGCTTGTTCGAAAATCTCCTTATATACTTCATCCCTATTTACCGGTGGATAATCGTTCTTTGCCAATAATATAATTAGATCAACCTTTAATTCAGCTTTGATATCATCCCTTCGATTCCAGTCTGTATATTTTGCTTTATCATCAACGACTTTCTTTACTTCCTTTGCAAGATGAAGTAACTTGTCTTCAGGGTATTCAAAATCATATTTATGAGTCAGTGCTTTCAAAATGTCATAAAAAGCCTTTTCCTCTAAATCGATACCCATGTCAGCAAATGAGTCCTTTTCTTTTCTAAGTGAATGATACAAGTTAATGATTTCGTCAGTAAAATCTTCGAGTACTTCACTACGAAGGATATCCTGTTCATTACGTTGATTATATTTTTCCACCAGAGATTTAAATCTTTTTGAGAAATCAAGCCCTTTGATTTTGTTAACCCTTTTAAAATCATCAATTGCTTTAGCAAGCAACTGTTGTAAAAGCTTTATTTTAGTGTTCGGAAGTTTGATTTTTTCTATTTTCGAGAGATAATCTTCATCGAAAATATCAATTTCAGATTCTTGCTGTTCACCGAACTTGAATATCTCCTCAACTCCATCACTTTTAAGTGCTTCTTTTATCATTTCCCTGACTTTAGCGTTCATCTGAGCAGTATCAGGTGCATTCCCTTTAGTTAATTTGAATACAATAGATCGAACAGCCAGATAGAAATGAATATGATCACGTTCATTCTGACTAAACGCATCACTCCCACTACAAATATCATAGGCAGCTTTCAAGCGTTTCACTAAATACATAACACGTTCTTCTATCTCTTTTGTTATCTGAGCATATTCTGCTGCCATATTCAGGCACTCCAACTGCTGGAGTGGGCTTCCATTGAAATATGGATTTTGGTCGAACTTATGAAAGATCTTTGCTAACAAGTCCAAGTGATCTTTAACTACAATAATGGATTGCTCAATCTCTTCAAAATTAGTGCTATCTCCTTTAGAATACTGTGCTAAAGCTAAATTCATCTGTCGTTTGATACCTATATAATCAACTACAAGACCTTTTTCCTTAATCTCATATTTGCGATTGACCCTTGAAATTGTTTGAATGAGGTTGTGACGTTTGATTGGTTTGTCAATATACATAGAATCAAGAAAAGGGATATCAAACCCAGTAAGCCACATATCAACTACTATAGCAATTTTGAAGTTAGACTTACTATTTTTAAACTGACGATCCAACTCTTTCCGGTCGTCTTTTGTACCAAGTAAATTATACAGCTCTTCGGGATCATCTTTGTCACGAGTCATGATCATCTTGATCAGCTCCATCGGTTTGATATCCTGACGTTCTCTTTCTGTCAATTCCATACCTTCTGCACAAATTTTTGTCTCTGCCCACTCAGGACGCAGTGCAACTACTGCTTTATATAATTTATAGGCAATTGGACGACTACTACTTACAAACATCGCTTTACCTTTTATGGTAGAGCCTTCTGTTACACGACTCTCATAATGCTTAACAAAGTCTTCAGCAATTGCCTGAATACGGTCAGGATCGCCCAATATCGCATTCATCTGAGCATTAACTTTTTTACTTTCTTCTATCTGATAATCGCTTGCACCCTCTTCAGCGCATTTATCATAATAATCTTCGATTTCCTGAAGTTTACTATTATCAAGTAGGACTATTGCTGCACGACCTTCATATACAATTCTCACTGTAATATCATCATTTACAGATTCGGTCATAGTGTATGCATCAACAATCTCACCAAAGACATCAAGGGTGGCATCAATCGGAGTTCCAGTAAATCCTACATAGGTTGCATTGGGGAGTGATTTATGTAAATAATTAGCAAATCCGTAAGTACGTTTCACACCTTCTTCTGTAATTTTAATCTTTTGATCAAGATTAACCTGGCTTCTGTGTGCTTCATCCGAAATACAAATTACATTATCTCTGTCTGTGAGCAGTTCTGTGTCTTCTGTAAATTTGTGGATTGTAGTCAGAAAAACTCCACCACTTTTTCGATCTTGTATTTTATCTCGTAAATCTTGACGGCTGTCAACACTAACAACCATATTATCACCAATAAATCCCTTTGCATTTGTGAATTGGGCTGAAAGCTGGTCATCCAAATCGGTCCGATCAGTAATAAGCACAATAGTTGGACTTGAGAAATCTATGCTCTTCATAAGTAAGCGTGTCAAAAAAAGCATTGTAAAGCTCTTGCCACATCCTGTCGCTCCAAAATATGTACCACCTTTACCATCGCCCTCTGGTTTTTGATGATTCAATATATTATCATACAATTTTTTGGCAGCATAGTACTGAGGATATCGACAGAAAATCTTTTCATCTTTTTTGGAAGTATCTGGAAAGTATATAAAATTACGAATAACATCTCGTAAACGTTTTTGGTTAAACAACCCTGAAATCATTGTATAAAGAGAATCTATACCCTCTTTTTCCTGTCGTTCATACCCATCTATTTTACGCCAAGCATAAAAAAATTCATAAGGGGCGAAAAATGAACCAGCTTTATTATTCACACCATCACTGATAATACAAAAAGCATTATATTTAAAAAGTTCTGGAATATCTCGTTTATAACGGATAGTCAATTGTTTATATGCATCGTGAATAGTCGCTTCTTCTTCTCGGATGGCACTTTTAAACTCAAAAACTACAAGAGGAAGACCATTTATATACAATATACTATCAGGTATTCTATTAATTTCCCCTTGAATTTTTAGCTGATTGACTATTTTGTAAACATTATTGTCTTTTTCTGAATAATCAATTAGCGAAATAAATAGATCCTGTTCGTTTTGATTCTCACGTTTTAGTAAAAATCCATCAGACACCATATTGATAACAGCTTTGTTTGAGCCGTACAAATCTGCAGTTGAGTAAGAATCCAACATTATAATTATTTGATCAATCTCATAATCTGTTATATTTTTGTCTGCATACTGTTTAAAAAGATAATTTCGAAGATCGTCCTTCAATAATACTTCAGTAGTTGATCGAGAGATGGTTTCACCACTTACGTGAGCCCAATTCTCTTTACCTAATAACTCTATTATTGCAAGCTCCAACTTGCTTTCAGTGAATTTCGACATAGATATCTTGCTCTACCTAATTTCTCTTTTCATCAGATTGTGCTTTCATGTTAACTACTTTATTACAAGCCATCTTGGCAACATTTTCGCCAATACGGTAATATTTATTCTTTATACTCTTCTGATTTTTAACATCCGAGTAATAGAACTTTCTGTACTCTTCAATAGACTTAAAGATTACTTTGCTATTTTTCATCGTCATGATTTATCCCGTTTCATTTATAATTTGTAAAAAAATGATGATTTAACTCTGAAGGAAAATAGTGCTTTCTTTTGATCCACACAAGTCCATCTCCCTTTGTTACTACTGCCACATCAATTGGACCTCCAACGGTTTCAGCCTCCATAGTTACTTGTTTTCTGAATGAAACAAGGTTCACAAGAGTTTCTGCCATTGTGGCAAGCTCTGATTTACTCAAGAAACCTGTAGCTTGAACAACTGGCACAATATAATTAATATGTTGCTGTTTCATGAGTTCTTGAAACGCATAATCACAAGCACCTTTACACATATTTTGAGCTATCTTGTACAGTTCTGTCTTCTGAGATTTATCCAAGCTCAATTTCTTGCTAATCTCATCACGCAACCCATCAGGTAATCCTTTTACCATTATGCTATAAAATGAGTCCTTGAGAAAATTAGCGAGAGTTGGTCCAATGCCTTCCATAAATGTGTTCACATCATCAGATTGAGCGAATGGGATAATTGCAGCCCCCATTTCATGAGATATTTCATGTTTTTTACCATCCCTTTTAATTGTTTTTCCAGCAAAAACCCCTGCCACATCAAAACTATGACAACTTGGAAACAGGTCTTTTGTTCCAAAACCTGCAATTACAATACCTGATTGATTTAGTTGACCAATAGACGCTGCATTAACTGCTATTGATAGCAAATAAGAATGTAATTGCTGTGTAAGTGGCAGTTTCTCAAATATATCTTTAGCTAAATTCCTTATAATTGACCGATATTGCTTCTGAAGAGATTTTCGCTTTGTCTTTGACAGAACAGAACTATCACCAAGTTTCAAGAACTCATTATGTTGACTGGTTATTAGTTCCTTCAGCTTCTTTGCAACTTCTGTAGGTGTTACTGTTTTTTGGGTTTGAATAATTTCCTTAACCCATTTTTCGAGATTCTTTTTAGTAATATTATACAAGCCAGCAGCACCACTAAGTACATATTTTTGCTGAACTGTGTTCGGTACATTAAACTTGTCAAGAAACTTAAACAGATCATCGCAGTAGTTTGTGAGACTGGGAAATTGTTTATCTGCAAGACTCTCTCTATACATTTTAATAATTGTTTCCCAAGGGATACCAAGTAAGCTGGCATTTCCATAAATCATCAATCCCACAGGAGCATATTTTGAGAGAGCGAATAACTTATTGGCACTATTAAGAATTTTATAATTATTACCTTGAGGAGTTTGGGTGGTTATAGTAACAGCACTGTCGGCAGCAAGGACGACCGCAGACTTGTTCATAATAGCTATTTCAGTAGTCATTTATACTACCTCTCTTTGTGTTGATACATTGCCTCTACTACACCTCTCATGAGTATAGGACAAAGGTCATTGATTTGCTTTTTGAGTTCGTTATTAAGCCTTTTACGAGTTTCCAAAGTATGGTGAATTGCTACAATACTTTTTTGTATACTGGGACTCGGTATTGGAAGTTTCACATTGCACATGTCCCCCCAGTCAAATGTTTCCCTTGCACTTCCCCACGAATGGAACCTTGCGTAACGATCAAATTCCGATCGTTTAAACCAGAGGAAAAGATATTCTGGTAGCAAGACGGTTTTGTCTTTTACATCGAAAACACAATAAGTACTGGAAACAATACATGGATTATCTTCCAATATTGCTATAGATATCTTGTTGCCGTTCCGTGAAGTAACGGTAACAAAAGCAAAATGACGTGATTGTACAGTTTTATAATTATGAAGACTTACTCCATTCATGTTTGCTTTAGAGTCGATGAATTTCTTCTGAATGGAAATACCTTGCACTCGATCGATTGTTAAATCACTATTACGTTCAACTGATTGGTAAATATGCTTACCAAGTAATTTATGTGGCTCTGAATTCTTCATTTCATCCATAAACGAATCGCAGATCAACTGTAAATCGTCGATGGTTTTTTCATAAGCTTGCTGGTTCTTTTTGAGTGAATTGTACATTGCTACATATTTTTTCTGTTCATCTATATCAGGAACTGGAATTTCAATATCACAGAACCTTTCCCATTCAAGACTTGCTCTGACACTACCGTCGCTAATAAACCAGCCATATCTATTTGATTCTGGTCGTAAAAACCACATCATAAGATATTCAGGGAAGACTTCTTTGTCGTTTTTAACTTCAAAAACAAGATAAGCTGGTGAAATAATAGCAGGTTCGTTTTTTGTGAACAATGCTACTCGAACAGTTTCATCACGACCTACTTGCATGGCACTATATACAAACTGACCTTTCTTGATAATCTTATACTTTGATAAATCAGTAGCTGATACATTAGCAACAGAAGGCATGAATTCTTTTTTGATGTTTATTCCTAAAAGACAATCCACACCGAAATCACTATTTCTCACATCTACAGGTCTGATATAATCACCGAGACGCTTATAATTAGACTTCATAGCCCAATCCCTTGAATGCCTTCTTTAACTCTGATTGTGATTTGACTTCTTCGACAAGTATAGTTTTGAATGTCTTCTGGATGCGTTTCATTTCCTTGTCAAAATCAATCTCGGAATCACGATCCACAAATTCGATATACTTACTGGGAGCAAGTGAGTAGTCATTAGCCTTAATTTCTTCAACCTTAGCAGAATAACAATACTCTGGAACGTTCTTGTATTCATCATCGCTGCTGGTTTGTTGCCAGTTATGAAAATTATTGGCAATAGTCGTGATATCTTCTGGTGTAAGATGGACAAATTTCTTTTCAAACTCCGAACCCCATCGCCTAAGATCAACGAACAAAATTTTGCCAGTTCTATCCCTATAATCTTTGCTTACGCCATTGAGCTTAGTTTTTCGTTTTTTTTTGTTCTTATTGAGAATCCAAAGTGTTACACTAATGTCAGTAGTGTAAAACATATCCCGGGGCAATACAATGATGGCTTCAACCAGATCATTCTCAATCATTTTACGTCGGATTTTATATTCTTCACCATTACCTGAAAGTGCTCCATTTGCTAATATAAAGCCAGCCACTCCATTTTCAGATAATTTGGAAACCATATGTAGAATCCAACCATAATTAGCGTTACTAACAGGAGGTACATCGTATCCATCCCAACGAACATCGTCAGTAAGTTCATCGGAAGCTCGCCAATCTTTTTGATTGAAAGGAGGATTTGCCATAATAAAGTCAGCCTTTAGATCTTTATGAAAATCTTTTGCAAATGTATCAGCACCTATTTCACCCAGATTCGCAGAAATCCCTCTAATAGCAAGATTCATTTTAGCTAACCTAAGAGTTGCTGTAGTACCTTCTTGACCATAAACAGCTATGTTTTTTGTATTACCTTGATGGTTCTTTACAAATTTCATAGACTGTACAAACATTCCACCTGACCCACAACATGGATCATAGATAATACCCTTATAAGGTTCGATTAATTCTGCAATAAGATTTACTATACATTTCGGTGTATAAAACTCCCCTTTCCCTTTTCCTTCTTTTATAGCAAACTTACTCAAAAAATACTCATAGATTCGACCAACTAAATCATGTTCTTTATCTTTTAGAGTATCTATTTTGTTGATAGTATCAATAAGAGAAGACAATTTACTATTTTCTAATCGTAATCTCGTAAAATAATTTTCAGGCAAAGCACCTTTAAGAGAATTGTTGTTTTTTTCGATAGTTGAGAGTGCAGTATCAACTTTTAGAGCAATATCATTCTGTTTTGCATGCTTTTTAATATAGCTCCATCTTGATTCTTCTGTAAGATAAAAGACATTCTTCATTGTGAAGAATTCAACCCTATCAATGTATTTCTCATGCCCCTCATAAATAAGCTCCAGTTTTCGTTCTTCATAGGTATCACTGACGAACTTTAGGAAAATCAAACTAAGAACAACATGCTTATATTCTGAAGGTTCTACACTACCTCTCAGTTTATTCGCCGAATCCCATAGGGTTTCTTCCATACTCTTCTGTTTTTTATTCGAAGCTTTCTTTGCCATATTTATCCCTAATTATACTAAGACCAATTACTTTACATAAAAATATAAACCAGCAGGAGGAATAAGCAAACCATTAAAAAACCTAAAAATTGTGAAGTCATGTTCCTATAGCTAATTTCTTATTTAGTCACAATTCTCTTTTTATTCTCACATTTTGGATTTCTGCATTCAAGCATCTTTGCAGATCTATCATATATAAGGAAGTTACCACACCCATTACAAATTACAACTTGTTCGAAACTGAAAATTGCATCTCTAAATGATTCAACCTCTGTTTTCTCAATCTGTGTAGCAAGTGGATTATTGTGAGAGAGGATATTTAGCCACATCTGATGTCTCTCAACTAATGACATTGCTTCATTGTAAAATTTAATTTCAGATGAATCCTTAACAAGTTTATTAATACGATCCTTATATCCAGTAAACATATCATTCATGCTGTATTGACTATCTCGATTCAAAGGCATAGCCAATGGAACCCGAGTAATAAAACACATCTCGCAAAGTAGATACTCCAAGAACTTTCTTAAATCATTTCCTGCTCCAGTAAGATCACCAGCGTCAATATTATCTTGTATTCTTTTCTTTTGAGGTTTATAAGGAACTATCTTTGGTCCAGATTCTATGTCCCAATCTATGATTTCACAGTTCATGAATTCGTTTTGCCGACTATAGAATTTCTGACTTTGACGTAATTGATTAAACCAAACACTATCATGAGTTAATATTATAAACTGATAATTATTGAACTCTTGCATAAGCAGATCGCAAATTCTGTCTCTATGACCAGCATCAACAGTAGCAACAACATCATCTAAAATGATTAAGTTACAATCAACATTGAACTTCTTGACAAAAGCAAGGAAAATACATAATCCAAGTGAATCCAAATGTCCTTCACTACAAAGAGCACGAGGATCTTCATCCGATCTCCCAAAAGACTCTATAGTAAGATTAGTGCTCGCTCGTCGACCTTCTACAATCGATAATTGGATGTCATTATGTGATTCACCTGGATGAATTATATTGTAGAAACGGTCAATATCTGATCGAATTGCATCATAAATACTTTGAATCTCTGCCTTTTTTACCGAAGAATAACAATGGTAAAGTGTATTTGCTTTCTGAAAGCGAATATTTGAAATGTTTAGTTTTATTGTAACACTATCCATTTCCTTATCTATTTGACTTACATTCTGCAGAATATTTACCACTTCAAGTATAGCTTTCTCCTCATCGCTGAGCTTGATCTCTTTCAGCCTTGACTCAGCAATCTTTTTAACATCTGTTAAGGTAACTACTATTTTTTTTAGTATTGATTCTACTATAGGGATATTGATTTGAGCTACAGCATATAATAAACCACTCTTTGTTTGTTGAATAAAATCAAGAGGTGACTCTACTTTCTTAAGCTTTTCTATTAATTCTTCTGTTTTAGGCAAAATGGCCAATGAGTCACATATACTATTGACCATTCTTCTATATATATTAAGATGGTCAGATAGATTCTCAATTTCTTGCTTTAATATTGATTGCTTTTCAGTTATACTTCGAAGAATTGATATCCGATCCTCAACACTCTCAACCACTTCAGTTAAATCAATCTCTTTTTCACAAAGTGGGCACTGCTCAGGTTTCAATTCTATCAAGATATTGTGACCTTCATTTAACAAATTACTCATTGAGAGTTTTTGATATGCACATTCCTCAAACATTTCCGAAATTATTGAGTTAACATTATTCAAGTATTGTTCAATTCTATTGATATCAATTTGCGAACTAACTTCTCTAATTATATCATTAAGGGCTTTAATTTCATCACTTCCAGCTCCTTTTTTAACTTGCTGGAAAAGACCATCCTTATAATTGGGGACTTTCTTCATACTTGTGAGTGGCTTATGATCTTTTTCTTTGAGGAACAAATTCAAACATTCAAGAATATTATCATGGTGAACACGTTCTTGCTGAGTGTACTCTTCGATCTTTGTCCACAATACAATTTCCTGTTCATGTAGCTTCTTTAAATCCTCTCCAAGTATATCACGATATCTCATCATGGTCATTTCAATTTTCTCAAGATCTTCTATACCAATTATGTTTCCTATTGTACGGAATCGTTCTCCTGGTTGACTTTCTATAAATTGTAAGACTTGAGATCGTTGGAGTAGGAAAGCACCTTGTTGAGTAGAATAAAAATACTTGGATAATACAGGAGGTACTGTCGACATCGTAGATAAAGTTCTTCTGAGCATGATATTACCAGGGTCAAATGTTAATTGTATCAATAAATCTTCAGCTTTACAATGCACATGTGGAGAATGATTTTGTAGTGACAACCCCTGAATATGTGAGAGACTTCTTATTTTTCCGGAGAGCAAAAACTCGATTGCTTGCACAATCGAACTTTTACCTAAACCATTTGCTCCTTTTATGACAATGCTCCGTCCATTGAGATTTATTTCGCAAAATCGGATACCTCGAAAACACTCAATTTTAAGAGTTTTAATTCTCATCGTTTTCTTTCTTTTGCTCTGAGATCAGTTCTTCCAAATATTCTTGAGTAATTTCTGCATTTGATAGAAGTGTATCCTTTAATTGGACTAATTGATCATCAGTAAAATCTCCTGATTCAGCTAATTTATCGATAAATTTTTGGTGAATATCATCTTTAACAACCATATTAAATCACTCTCCGTTTCGTAAACTCAAATGGATAGTAATACCTGATATATTACTTTATTCATGGTAATTTATAACTATAATCAACATATATTATATTGTCAATTATCATTTGATAAGGCATCAATGCATGTCATCCATAATAATATATTAAGGATATTAAACAGAAATTTAAAAATACATAATATTCATATGAATCCATATAAATAATACCATAATCTATTTACACTGACAGAAACTGACAGAAACTGACAGAAACTGACAGAAACTGACAGAAACTGACAGTGTAAAATATTAGTCTTTTCATAATTAAAATAATCCAATTCATATTTTAATAATATTATTTCATATCTAAATAAATTAGATTATTTAAATTTTGTGGATATATTGACATATTTATCTTCATGTCATATATTTTACAATCAAATTATAGCAGGAATTAGAATGTTTTAAATAATAACATTTTTCATTTTCGGAGGGTTATATGAAAATCACTGGTATGGTATTGGCAATTTTTATCTTAATATTTACATGTTTAATTATACTTACATGTACTGAAGAAAATCCTATTACATCAAACCATCCCCCATCACAACCATTAATTAATTCACCTGCTCCTACTCATGGCATAGAAGATGTTGAAATAAATACAACTTTACATTGGTTGTGTTCTGATAAGGAGGATGGTAACAATCTGACATATGATGTGCATCTTGATACAATATCATCACCAAAAGTTGTTTCTACCCGTCAAAATGAAACATCTTTTACACCCGGAAATTTAATAAATAATAAAATGTATTATTGGCGTATTGTTGCTTATGACACAGAAGGGGCGAGCAGAAGTTCTGATACATGGAATTTTAAAACTGTAGAAGTGGGCTTATCTGCATCGCTTCAAGTAACTTCAGATCCTTCATTTGCAACAATATTTTTGGATGATGAAAACTCGGGATACAACACACCCCACACATTTGAAGATATTGATCCTGGGTTCCATACCATAGAATTAACACTTGAAGGTTTTGAAGATTGGGGTCCAAAATCTATTGAGATAGTGGAAGGTCAGTCATCCAAAATTTCGGCAATTCTTAACCATTTCCTTGGTTTAATTCCAATGCCTGATAATCAATATTTGAATCTACCACCTGGAGTACCAATTGGTGAACTCAGCTCACTACCAAATAGTATAGACTTAACAAGCTCTGTTCCTACGCCCCGACATCAGGGCTCACAAGGTTCTTGTGTAGGATGGGCTGTTGGATATGCAATGAAAACCTATCACGAATTCGTTGAACGAGGTTGGTCCCTCTCCGATGAATCACATTTGATGAGCCCCTCATTTTTATATAATCAGATTAAGATAAGCGGATGTAAATCTGGTGCTTATATACATCAAGCACTTAATCTGCTGGAAACTCACGGTTGTGCATCTTTGGAAATGATGCCATACGTTTCATCAGATTGTTCATCTCAACCGACATCGGCAGCATTTGAAGAAGCACTGAATTATCGTATAAAAAATTGGTCACGGATAAACCAAGGTTCTGAACCAGAAATGAAGGGATTTCTGGCTAACAACAGCTTACCAATTATAGTTGGAATGAGAGTTTTACCTGACTTTGATAATCTTGATAATGATAATCCAATTTATGATGATGTATCTGGAACAAACAGGGGAAATCATGCAATTGCAATTATCGGATACGATGATGCAATGCATGCATTCAAAATAATTAATTCCTGGGGGACTAATTGGGGATTGGATGGATATGGATGGATTTCATACGATATTGTACCATCAGTTATTTTTCAAGCTTATGTAGCTTATGATAATAATGATGATAATGAACCTCAATTATCGAATGGGTTAGCAACTCCTGCGACAGGTAACACATCTACAAATTTTACATATCAGGTGGACTATTATGATGCTGACCATGATTCTCCTGATGAAATTGAGGTTTGGATTGATGGAAACAATTACAACATGTCTTTGGTTGATGGCAGTAATTGGGATGGGACATATGAGTATCGAACGACATTAGACATTGGTCCTCATGATTATTATTTCTGGACCTCTGATGGTAGCTATACAGACAGGTATCCTGCAGTCGGAATTCAATCTGGTCCAACGGTCGAGTCTGTAAATGAATGCTTGGTCACACCCGATAATCTCGATTTTGGTATTGTAAATATTGGAACTACCAAGGATATGAATTTTACAATCCAAAACACAGGTGATGGTAACCTGACTTGGAATATAACTGATAACAAATCATGGATTACAGTCAATCCAACCGGTGGTAATACGACTAACGAGACCGATCAGATTACTGTAACGGTAAATAGTAGCGGTCTGTCTTCTGGGGATTATTTTGGAACAGTCACAGTTACATCTAATGGTGGAATCAAGACTGTAACCGTTTCGATGAATGTACCAGACGAACCTACTCCAATACTGGCTGTATCTCCAATCAGTCTGGATTTTAGCACAGACCAAACAATTAAGACATTTAATATAAATAACTCTGGTGATGGCACACTAACATGGGATATAACTGATAACAAGTCCTGGATTACTGTAAGCCCTACCAGTGGTAATACTTCTTCAGAAACTGATCAGATTTCAGTATCTGTAAATCGTAGCGGTTTGTCTTCAGGGGAATATTCTGGAACAGTCACAATTATATCCAATGGTGGAACCAAAATAGTTACTGTTTCGATGGAAGTACCTGTCGAGCCAATCCCTATTTTGTCCGTTTCTCAGACCAGTTTAGATTTTAACGCAGATCAAACCAGCAAGACATTCAATATTAATAATACTGGTACAGGTACCCTAAATTGGAGTATAGTTGACAATAAGTCATGGATTACTGTCAACCCCTCCAGTGGTAATACAA
>SWCD01012273.1_pt1 | contig 141992 bp, 123 predicted proteins | sample 4693011 | NCBI WGS metagenome assembly SWCD01 (sample SAMN10267278, study PRJNA491770) | bioreactor metagenome | isolation source: DHS bioreactor inoculated with marine | place: Japan: Omine Ridge, Nankai Trough
ATCGATGAACGGTAAAAAAATCGATGAAACGCTAGGTTTTTAAGATGTAATGCATTAATTTTCCGACGAAATACAACAAGATGGTAATTTTTTTCCTACATTTGTATTGAAAGTGAAAACCAATATTAACTAAAAACCCTTTAATTACGATGAACACCAAAAAAACTTTATTAGCCCTTGTGGCATGTGTGGCATTTATAGGGACGTCCTGCACTTCTACCAGTACTGCAGAGGAGGATGGCCTGTATAATGTTAATTCTGTTGACAGAACCAAGGTAAAACTTTACCCAACAGGGGTTGACAGAACTAAGGTCAAATTATACCCAACTGGATAATTTGATTTTTTAATGAAAAATTAAAAAGGGTTTCTAAATACTAGAATCCCTTTTTTTATGTTATAATAATTAATTGATCCCAAATCATTTAATTTCAAAAATGTCAAAACCTGCCTTAGACATCGACAAAGCCGCCAAGAAAAAGAAGGCGAGAAGCCTTCTAATGGGAAGTATTATAGCCATTGTAATAGCTATAACCCCCTATATATTTTATTCCTATAATTGGTTTCCTACAACCAATAAAGTAGATTTATTCTTTTTTACATTTGAAAGTAATTATCAGGAGAGCATATCCATTGTGATGTGGTTTTTTATGGCCAAATTTGTCCCCCTTCTATTATTAATATTATGGTTTTTTACCTGTAAACATTGGTGGTACCATGTGTTATTGATTCCCATAGCTATGTTTGCTTTTCAAGTTGTGGGGCTTATTCAACAAGAGAGGTATTTGGATGAAATTGAAATATACTGGTTGATCCCAATCATGATGGTAATAACACCATTTGTATATTTTATACGGATAAAATTATTCGATAAACACGTACTGGGCATTGATTTGGAAGCTATAGATGCGGAGCTCAAAGAATATAAGGAAAAGGAGCGTATAGAAAAGGAAAGCTTGGAAAAAGAAAAGGCCAAGCAAGTGGAAAGTGAAAAAAATGATTCCCGCGAGACTATCCCGTTTTCTCCCGACCGTTTGGTTGAGTACAAACAGACCAAATAGATAAATTTCCAGTCCGACCATTTACGTGACTGATCTTTCACGCGCGGTAATGCTGCTTTTTTCCTATCGAAGGTATCTTCCTATTTTATATTTTCTCCTCCATTTTATTGGGTTTCGATTCCCTAATAGTCCATTTTTTAAAATCAAGTTTCACCAAAAAATTGTAGTTTTGGCCTAGGTTGTTCCAATACACTTTGGAACATATCCTTTAATCTAGAATCTATGGGCCAACCTACTTCTCCCTTCAGCAAACAACAGCTACTTCCCCAGGAGGAGATGCTGGAAGTCTTTCGACAAAAGGGAGAACTCTTTATTGGTATTCCTAAGGAGAATCAGATTTTAGAAAAACGCATCTGCCTTACTCCCGATGCCGTTAATGCATTAACTGCCCATGGACATCGCATATTGATCGAGGCAGGGGCCGGACTGGGGGCACATTATACCGATTTGGACTATACCAATGCAGGTGCAGAGATAACCAGGGACACAAAAAAAGTGTATTCCTGTCCGATGCTCCTTAAGGTGGAACCCCTTTCTTTTTCTGAAATTCAACTAATAAACCCACAAACTATAGTTATATCGGCCCTTCAACTTAAAACCCAGTCCAAGAAATATTTTGAGGAATTGGCAAAAAGAAGGATTACGGCCATTGGGTTCGAATATATTCGAGACGATGATGGCAAATTCCCTGCGGTACGTTCCTTAAGTGAAATTGCAGGTATTTCATCGGTACTTATCGCTTCCGAAATTATGTCGGCCACCAATAAGGGCAACGGACTAATGTTTGGAAATATCAGTGGCGTTCCCCCTGCAGAAGTCGTTATTATTGGTGCGGGGACAGTAGGTGAGTTTGCAGCGAGATCAGCACTAGGTCTAGGGGCAAATGTAAAAATATTCGACAATTCCATCACCAAATTGAGGAACATCCAAACCCATCTCAGGCAGACGGTCTATACTTCCACCTTACAACCCAAGAACCTTTTAAAGGCGCTGAAACGGTGTGATGTGGCCATTGGCGCAGTCCGCGGGAAAGATCGGTCTCCTGTAGTGGTGACTTCTACCATGGTGGAACATATGAAGAAAGGAGCGGTTATCATAGATGTAAGCATCGACACCGGAGGGTGTTTTGAAACCAGTGAGATAACTACCCATGGCAAGCCAACGATGGAAAAATACGGAGTCATTCATTATGGGGTGCCCAATATCCCTTCCCGGTATCCAAAAACCGCAACCATTTCCATAAGCAATATCTTTACCCCTTATTTGCTTAAAATTGGTGAGGATGGGGGGCTGGAAAATGCACTACGCTTCGATAAGGGCCTTAGGAACGGCCTCTATATGTATCATGGTATATTAACCAACAAATCTGTAGGAGAATGGTTCGACCTTTCTTATAGCGACATCAACTTTCTTATTTTTTAATTCATGCCTCTTTTAAAACGTTTTGGACTATTTTTTATTGGACTATCCATGGGATTGGTTTTCCTAACTTTTTTCTATAAGAACAAGACCCGCGGCACCGATGCAGGTTTTTGTTACCTGCCTAATTGTAGGGTCCTAAAGAACATACGCTCCAAACCGGTGACCAATTCGGACCCGGTTAACCAATTGTTGCAAAATAAGGAGCTGGATTCCGTTGATTTAAGAAACTTTTTATACCAAGGCGATGTAGATTTCGACAAAAGCGACACGGAATCGGAGCCTTGCAAGACCTATGTGATAGAAGGGTTGGTCGGGAAAAGGAAAGCAGTGGCCCACATTAAGAATTGCGAGGATAACGCCGTAATTGAAAAAGTGGAATTTTAATAATTGTTCCTTCTATAACAGCCTTGGGCGTATCCTCGAAATCCATACCTTTAATATTCGATCAACTTGACAAGACTTGGTTGGCCGGCCGATGTTTTAAAAACCAATAAAATATTTTGGGTTGAGTTTGAAATTGGACTTCAGATTTTCCTCCTGTCCCTTTCCTTTTTTAACAAAGCCAGCTCCCTGCTCGTTTGGCCTGCCACGGAGGTATTTTCCTCCGCACGACGGATCAAATAGGGCATTACGTCCCTTACCGGCCCAAAGGGCAGATATTTGGCCACATTGTACCCTTTGGCGGCCAGATTATAGGAAATATTGTCGCTCATTCCATACAATTGCCCAAACCAAATACGGGTATCATTGGGGAGAATGTTATGCTGCTCCATTAATTCCATTAAGTTATAACTGCTGATTTCGTTATGCGTGCCGGCAAAAATGGATACTATGGACAAATGATCCATTAAATAGCCCATCACGGCATCAAAATTATCATCGGTTTCCTTCTTGGATGCACATATGGGAGTTGGATACAACTTGCGCTCGGCCCGGTCATTTTCCTTTTCCATATAGGCTCCGCGCACCAATTTAAATCCAAGTTTAAAGTTATCCTTCTTAGCCATTTGGACCATTTTTTTGGCATATTCAAAACGGTCCCAACGATATAGTTGCAAAGTATTAAAAACGATGGCCTTTTCCTTATTGTATTTGCGCATCATCCGCTCTACCAAATGATCGGCAGCATCCTGGATCCAACTTTCCTCCGCATCGATCAACAGGGATACATCCAGATTATAGGCCTTTTGGCATACAGTGTCATATCGCTCCTGTACCCTGTACCACTCTTCCTGTTCCTTTGGGTTCAATGCGCTCCCGGTATTGACCTTTTTGTACAAGGCAAACCTACCAAACCCGGAGGGTTTGAATACAGCAAAGGGCATAGCGTCCTTCTCTTTGACAAAATTGAGGATTTCCAAAGTTTTTTGGAGTGCGGCATCAAATTGCTTTTCAGTTTCCTTGCCTTCCACCGAATAATCGAGTACAGAGCTTACTCCTTTTGCATACATCTTGTCTATTATGGACAGACAATCCTTTTCATTCACCCCACCACAAAAATGATCAAAAACTGTGGCCCTGATCAGCTTTTCTACAGGTAGATGTGCCTTTATTGCAAAATTGGTCGCGGCTGCGCCAATTTTCACCAAAGGCTCGTTGGCGATCATACGGAATAGGAAATAGGCGCGCTCCAATTCAGAGTCTGATTTAAGCGCAAACGCAGTTGCGGTATCCTCAAAAATTCGGTTCATTATTATGAATTAATCAAGCGATCAAAGATAATAACGGAAAATTTATTTTATCATTAAAAATTGCCTTTATTTTGTTGCCTTGTTAAAAATTCATCATGCAATCCATAACCACTTCTTCCTATTCCGTCCATTTTAATGACCTGGCCTATAAAGCGCTTAATCTACATTTGGAAAAATCGGGCTATTCAACACTTTTCATATTGGTAGACGAGAATACGTTTGACCATTGTCTTCCTAACTTTATGGCTCAGATTCAGGGGGATTATCATTTTGAAGTAATTGAAATAGAACCGGGGGAAGACCATAAGAATATTGAAACCTGTACCCAGGTGTGGGGAGCACTGTCAGAGTTGGGGGCCGATCGTAAAAGTGTACTCGTCAATCTAGGCGGTGGTGTCATTACCGATCTTGGTGGATTTGTAGCTTCAACCTTTAAGAGGGGCATCGATTTTATCAATGTACCCACTACCCTACTGTCCATGGTGGATGCTTCCGTCGGTGGAAAAACGGGGGTGGATCTTGGACCTTTAAAAAATCAGATAGGGGTCATCAATCAGCCCGTAATGGTCCTTATAATTACCGAATTTCTCGAAACTTTGGAAGAAAGGCAATTACAAAGCGGCTTTGCGGAAATGTTGAAGCATGGATTGATCCGTGATAGGGAATATTGGTCCACGCTAAAAGAAGTGGCTGATTTTAAAACTTTGGACAAATTGATATACGATTCGGTAGTCATAAAAAATCAAGTGGTATTGCAGGACCCAACCGAGCAGAACCTGCGAAAATCGCTCAATTTTGGGCACACTTTGGGCCATGCCATTGAATCTTATTTTCTAGCTAGCGATTCACATAAAACCTTGCTCCACGGGGAAGCCATAGCGGCAGGAATGATTTTGGAAGCATTTCTTTCCAAAGAACTTACGGGACTTTCACAGTCGGAATTGGAGGATATAAAAAGCTCCTTTGCCAGCAGGTATCCAAAGGTGGATTTTTCAGGGGACGATATATACAATATAGTGGACTTGATGAGATTTGATAAGAAAAACTCCCATGGCAACATCAATTTTGCGCTCCTTAAATCCATAGGGGAAACGGTTTTGGACATTCAGGTTCCACAAGAGTTGTATGCCCCCGCTTTTGCATACTACAAAGAATAAGGGCTTCATATACTAAAACCGTTGTTTTACAACTAATTAAAAGTTTCAAAAGGAAAAAATCATAGTTTAGGTAAACTAAATATCCCTAAAAACCAAACTATGAAACGATTGCTTGTAGATTACAAAAAACTGACCCACGAAATCGCTTCCTTACTAATCGAAACCTACCCCCATGGCTATGGGGATTCGGATATCATATCCTTTAAGAACAGTAGGAATGAGATTATAGAGGCCGTAGAGGTTAGAACTGAAGATACCATCTATCTGGTCAAAATAAGCAAGTGTCTGGCCAAATTTATTGCGGAGTTCGACGATACCATCGAAAAAGAATTGGAGGTCAAGGCCGAAAAACCCACCTCGGGGTTCTTGGATGAGGATAGCGAAGAAATGGAGTTTGAGCTTGACAACGATCTTGGTCTGGAACTGGAAAGCGAATTTGACTAGGAACGACCCCTCGAATAGTTGTTAAATCATCATCGCTTGGCTCAATGTTATACAAAGATTGCTTTCTGCGCAAAGCGTAAGGTAAATCGGTCTAAAAACTCGACTCAAAGGAATACATTTCCCTTAATCGAAAATATTTAAATAAGTTCTATAAATATCGTTGTTCCAAAATATTTTGATGGTGCCGTTGGTGTCCACATATCACAAATCCGATCGTTCCCACGGTCCAAGGTACACCACTTGCCACCCCAGAATATTCCAAATTAGCTTTCTCCATATTTTCAAAAAGTAAAATGGTGGATAATCTTACCGCTGTGTATTCCTTCACGATAGATTCCATAGTCCTTTTCCCCGCTAGCGATTCGGGAACGTAAATATCCTGGTCAAAACCGGGAAGCTCCGTAGTATCGCCCCTTGAAAATCGCAGTGCACGATATTGGAATATACGCTCCGTATCGATTATATGAATCAAGACTTCCTTTATGGTCCATTTATCCTTAGCGTATGCAAAATCGTGTTTTTCTTTTGGAATAGAGCTGAGGAATTCGACAAAACCAGCCATTTGTTGATTTAGAAGAGGCAAAAGAAAAGCATCTTCCAAGGTAGAAAGGTAGTTATTGTAAAATTGGGTCAACGTATAGGAGGGCAGATCAGATTTTTTCATGATCAAAAATAAAAAATCCCAAACAAAAGATTCGTTTGGGATCGGTTAAATTTAATTCTTGGAAATTACAGTTCGTTGAAAATGGTGTGCATCAAACGCTTTTTGTCATTGATGCTCTCTTCAAGCGATATCATGGTTTCCGTTCTGCTGATTCCGTCGATGTCGTCTATCTTAAAAATAATATTCTTGGCATGATTGGTATCCTTCGCCCTAATCTTGCAGAAAATATTGAATTTACCCGTGGTTATATGTGCCACGGTTACGTTGGGAATCTGGTTTAGTCGTTCCAGAACAAATTTGGTCTGGTGCGTTTTTTCCAAAAAGATACCCACATATGCAATAAAGGAATAGCCCAACTGCACATAATCCAACGTTAGGGAAGATCCCCTAATTATACCGGCCTCTTCCATTTTCTTTACCCTCACGTGTACCGTTCCCGCAGAAATCAGTAACTTTTTTGCAATATCAGTAAAGGGAGTCCTGGTATTGTCAATCAACATATCCAAAATCTGGTGATCGATCTCGTCAAGTTTTACTTTGCTCATCTTTGATTAAAATTTTAGCAAAAATAAAAAATTATGACATTTAAAATAGAAAATACTGTGTTATTTTATTAAATACTCGATGATTTAATAATCAAACAAAAAAATATTTAGACTTTAACAAGTAAATTGAATAGCGATTTTTCTTTTTTTAATCGTTCCAAGTCACTTTTATCAAGGCAATTATAAATCCGGTGGCCGAAATAAGCGTTCAAATCCCCGGATTTTTCAATATAAGGTTCAAATTTGATTTTAGCATTTTCCAATACCTCGCGATACAAGATGCCGACCGAATCTTGATTTCCATATTTCTTGTTCAACCTATCTACATGGTTGATGATAATATCAAAAAATAATTTGTTGTTTTCAGGAATTGAAAAATAGCTATCACGATCATATCCTTCCACTTGTCCATTGGCAATTACCCGCAACGCCACTAGAAGGGAACAATAAATATACTCCCTTGTTTTTTCTCTTTGGTAATCCCCATGGGCATGTCCCGCTTCAAAAAGTATGGTGGGCGTACCCTTCATTTGGAACGCATCGCCAACGCAGTTTGCATTAAATGCGTCGTCAAACCGGCCTACCTGTCCAGGAATCATTTTTTGGAGTTCTTGATCCATGGCAACGATAAGCTTCATGCTTTTGCCCCTGCCAACAGAAATACTGCGCTCCTCATCATGGGTAGGAGCCAAAAATGAGACCGTGGCCGGACTAGGATTGTTTCCAATATTGAAAATGGTGCGCTGGTCGTGAAGATTAAAACAATAATCGGGAACAAAGCCCTTATAAACCGTACTTAGCACCACACTTTCGGGCTGACTCAAGTTTTGGGCATCCCTGTTCAGGTCCACGCCATTTGCATTCACCCTGGTATAGGCAAGTGCACCATCTGGATTTAGGATAGGAATTATCTTTATGGTACATGCCTCCATAATAGATTTTGCCTCATCCGTCTTTTCCAGTAAATAGTTGATAAGATCTAATACGGCCTTGGTGGTGGTGGACTCATTCCCGTGCATCTGGGACCACATCAATATTTTTGTTGGCCCGTGCCCTAGGGTAATCAACTTTATCTCCCTTTTTAAAACCGAGGTCCCGACCGTCTCCACAGAAAAATTGGCCGATACTTTATCCAGAAAAGTCCTTAACATTTCCATAGTTACATATCTTCCGGTAACCGTGTTTTCCTTTACCTCTTTTTGGTGTAATGGCCTGTGCATAGTGAAAAATTAATTTGAAGCTACAAAAGTAAGCCCAATATAAATTACATTTGTAACATCTATATTTTACTTATGTAACCATTTGCAGTTGGTTTGCCCGTGTTGTAGTTATAATTGTAAACGTTTTGCCTTTTGGTCATAGGAATAAATTATGAATTTACATTAAACACTTTGTTATCAATATTATAACTTATACCGAGTATACTTATAGTTTAAATATATTTAAATACTAGAAATGATTTTTAACGGTGGTTTCAATTTGAATTGCTTAAATTTGTTACAATGATAAACTCGGAACACTTTATAAACAGATTGGAAAAAGTCATGCAGTTTTATGGCTTGTCGGCATCCCAATTTGCGGATAGGATCGGAGTACAACGTTCCAGTATTTCCCATCTATTGACCGGCAGAAATAAACCGAGTTTGGAATTTGTGATGAAACTGGTAACCGAATTTTCAGATGTAAATTTATATTGGCTGCTCTATGGCCAGGGGAGCTTTCCGGATTTAATAGCTGAAAATGATCAAACTTCTTCCGAGGACAAGGTCGCAAAGAGCAAGGGCATAAAAAAGGTTGATGATTTCCCTTCCGGATACGGGGACAAATTGATAAAAAGGGTGATTATTTTCTACGAAGACGGAAGTTTTGAGGTATACCAAAACGATAATTAGGGTCGCACTAGAATATTAGGTGAAGATTGCCTTCTTGCTGTCGGAAAATAATAACATTTTACGTTACTTTGCAAAATGAATATCAAGACTTGTTGCTATTTGGGATTACTGCTGATATCGGCCTCCTGTTATCAGCCTGAAAGGAATTGTAAAGAGTTTCAGAAGGGTACCTTTAAATTTACCTCCATTGTTGACGGAAAGGAATCGACCACCATATTTGAACGTCAGGGGGGTATTGAAATTGATCATTATCAAGGCAAATCCGATACTTCCTCCGTTCGTTGGGTCAACGATTGCGAATACATTGTACGGAAACTTCACCCAAAGGACCTGTCGGAAGACAAATCCATAGAAATGAAGATATTAAAGACGACCGACAGCTCCTATACATTTGAATATGGGATTATTGGCAAGAACAAAAAACTTCAGGGAACCGCTATCAGGATCAAATAACTTTGGAGACCCACAAGATCATTCTTTTTGATGGCATCTGCAATCTGTGCAACGGTGCGGTACAATTTGTCATAAAACACGACCGCAGGGATGTCTTTCGATTTGCCCCGCTTCAAAGTGAGATCGGAAGACGATTGATGATCGAGAGAAATATAGATCCGGACCAAACGACCACCTTTCTTTTAATCGACCCGGGGACCGCCTACTTTAATAAATCTACCGCCGTCCTGAAAATTGGCAGGGAATTTGGTGGCTTTTGGAAGGCTTTATGGCTTCTGGAAGGGCTGCCCTTAAGCTTTAGGGACTGGATTTATGATTTTGTTTCCAGGAACAGATATAGATGGTTTGGGAAAAAAGAAAAATGCATGGTACCTACCCCCGAATTGAAAGACAAGTTTTTGGCATAGCGGAAATAAGAATACCAGCGCCATATTACCTCGGGTTCTAGTTTTCGTTGCCTAGAAAACCATCCTTATACTTACTTCAATTGATTTAAAATAGTATCTAAAATCGGATTGGTATTTAAATTCCGATGAAAGACCAAATTATTGTATGCATTGCCACGGGCAAGATTTATGTCAAGCAAGTGGCTTATGGATGCTTCATATTCCAAGGTGACCTTTCCCATCAACAAATTGTCCATGGATTCTCCTCTTTGGTGCCTTTTAAATATTTTGCTTAACCCGCTAAGGTACAATCTATCCTTGGTGAAACCGCCTCCCCTATGGGCCCGCATCGTTATTGTAAACGCATCCATTCGGTTTAGCTTATACTGCCCATGGATTAAATCGAAGGTGTCGGAAAAATTTGAACCTTTAATTAAACTATCTGATGCCAACACTCTGTATGCCATAGTTTTTAATCTATCCAAAGTTAACGAACCGGACATGTATTCGCTAAAAACTGCCAAGCCTTCCTGTGTTTCTACATTCCTTGGGAAACCGTTGGAGAAGATTTTCAATGGCTGTGATTTTCCGTTAAAAGTTGTCACCAAATGCACCCCGATCTCGTGGTTGGCCAGCGTTAACAATTGATTTTTACTGAATCTTGTATTGCGCTTAATGAACAGTGCCTGTTGGCTGTTGCTTACCATGGCATCGGCCGCGATACTCGTGGAGAATTTTATGTTCAGGGGAAAATCATATTGCTGCACAAAGTTTTCAAAATAACCCTTGGCTTCCTCCGGGGTAAAAACCTTTTCATTATCCGCCGAAGCTGGATCGTTGGCAAAATGTAGAATGAATTTGGCGTTCAGGACATCTTTTTCGGTCGGGGCACCATAGACCCTAAGGGAATTGTAAAGAAATCGTTTACGATCTCCAATAGTCTCAATACATTGAATCATATTGGAATAATAGTATATGATGTCCTGATATAGTTTTCTTACCTGATCATCCTTTATCCGTTCCAATCTTTGGGAAAAAAACAATCGGTGTAATTTATAAGGGTCAAATTTGATCCTTGGGTATTTGAATATAGGATTTTCGGTAAATTTTGATGAAAAAAATCGCTGCTTTTCCTTCTCAAGATTCAACGGATTCAAATAGCTTAGCAATTCTATGTTCTTGACCAAACGATCTAGGTTGTTGTCTATATCGAACAAGTCCTGATTCTCGCGAATGTGTGCTGCAGGCCCAGTCTTTTTTTCCTTGATCATAGAAACATTTAAAGAGACTTATTTTTTTTGGGCAAATTGTCGTCCCAGTTCTTGATCTTGGGATCGCCTAATTTTCCTATGGATTTGGCCACTAGCATAGAAACTGCGGCATCCCCGGAAACATTTACTACCGTTCTGCACATATCCAACGGACGGTCTACCGCAAATATCAATGCCAGTCCTGCCTCTGGAATTCCTGCTTGGGACAATATTATTACGAGCATCACCATTCCCGCCCCTGGAACGGCTGCGGTGCCAATAGAGGCCAGGGTAGCCGTAACAATAATTCCCAGTTGGGCCGTTAAGCTTAGGTCCATCCCGAAAGCCTGGGCAATGAACACTGCTGCTACTGCCTGATATAGACTGGTGCCGTCCATATTGATCGTTGCCCCAATAGGGAGCACAAAACTGGCCACCTCCTCATCGACTCCCAGGTGCTCCTCTACCCTTTCCATGGTAACTGGCAAGGTTGCGGCACTGGAACTTGTAGAGAATGCCAAAAGTTGGGCCGGCGACATTCCGTTCATAAAAAAAGCCGGGGTGCGTTTTGTAAAAATATAGACCAAGGTTACGTACACCCCGATCATAAGGGAGAGACCGAGAAGAACGCATATGGCATACCATGCCAAGGCCTGGAACAGTTCCACACTCGGCGATTCGGCAACCAAGGCAGCCAAGAGGGCAAAGACCCCAAAAGGGGCTGCAAGCATGATCAGATCGATCAATTTTAGAATTACTTCGTTAAAACCGTCAAAGAATCCCTTTACCGGCGCGGCCCGTTCTTCTGGAATCAGGATTAAGCCTATACCAAAAAATATAGCGAAAAAAATAACTTGGAGCATATTGCCATTATCACCGGCGGCTTTAAAAATATTGCTGGGCACTAGGTCTTCCAAGGCTTGTAAAGGGCCTGATTCCCGCTGTTTTTCGGCCTCGGCGATCCTGGAATCGGTTTCACCCTTATAGTTGGCCACCATCTCGTTCCTGGTTTCTTCCGTAATGGATTTTCCAGGCTGAATTAAGTTTACCATGGCCAATCCTAAAGAGACCGCAATTACAGTGGTAAAAATATAGATACCGATAGTGCGACCGCCCATTTTAGACAGCTTGGAAATATCCTTTAAATCGGAGACCCCCTTGATCAGGGATGCCAAAATTAAGGGCACGGCAATTAGTTTCAGGGAGTTAATGAATATATTCCCAAAAGGCTTTACCCAATCCGATACTATTTTTGGACCCCAATCAAATTGTACCATAATCACGGCGAACACAACCCCCAAGGCCATTCCGATCAATATTCTCCAATGGAGTTCCAATTTTTTCATAATTTTTGTTCTTCAGTTATTAGGTTATTTAGTTTTTGGGACCTTTTTAAATTTTAATGGTCCTATTTAGCAAGGTAAAATCTGCAAGGACCAGAGCTGTCATCGCCTCAACAATGGGTACGGCCCTTGGGACAACACAGGGGTCGTGCCTGCCCTTTCCTTGGGTCATGACCGTATTGCCTTCCTTATCAATGGTCTCATAGGGCTGTATTACCGTCGCCACGGGTTTAAAGGCAACGTTGAAATAGATGTCCATTCCGTTACTGATGCCCCCTTGTATTCCACCGCTGTGGTTTGTTTTTGTGGTGCCGTCCCGATTAAACTGGTCATTGTGCAAGCTACCCTTCATTTTTACCCCTTCAAAACCGCTGCCGTACTCAAATCCCTTTACAGCATTGATAGACAGCATTGCCTTGCCCAATTCTGCGTGTAGTTTATCAAAAACGGGCTCCCCCAGTCCCACGGGTACGTTTTGGGCAACACAGGTAACAACTCCACCAATGGTATCTCCTTCTTTCTTAATTTTTTTGATGTACTCCTCCATTTTGGCCGCGGTCCCTGGGTCTGGACAGCGCACCGGGTTGGATTCTATCAAGGAAAAATCCAAATCCTTGTAATCCTTATCCAATTTCATTTCGCCCACCTGCGATACATAGGCATTGATCTTTACATCCGCCAAAAATTGTTTGGCAATGGCACCGGCCACTACCCTACTGGCGGTCTCCCTGGCAGAGCTGCGCCCCCCGCCCCTGTAGTCCCTAAAGCCATATTTTTGGTCATATACAAAATCGGCATGGGATGGCCGATACGAATCCTTGATATGGGAATAATCGTGCGATTTTTGGTTGGTATTGTGAATTGCGAAACCAATCGGGGTCCCCGTGGTCCTTCCTTCAAAGAGACCGGAATAAAACTCCACCATATCAGGCTCTTTGCGTTGGGTGACAATGGCGGATTGCCCTGGTTTTCTGCGGTCTAGATCCTGTTGTATTGCCTCCAGATTTAAGGTTATCCCAGACGGACACCCGTCCAACACCCCACCAATTGCCACCCCATGGGATTCTCCAAAGGTGGTCAATTTAAATAGATTTCCAAACGTGTTTCCTGCCATTACAATAGGTTAATAGTGAATACTTAAAAGTTAATAGTTGATCCTTGGCCACTTTGACCGTTAACTTTATTGTGGTTCCAAAGGTAATTTATATAGCAGAGACGGTAAAATCAACCTGCCAACGCCATTTTTAAAATCGAGATAGGATGCAGAGCCTCTCTTTGTGTGCCATCCTGAATTTGATGCCTACAGCTTGTACCATTCGCAGCAACGATAACTTCCGGTGCAGATTTTCGAATGGCAGGGAACAGCTTCAGTTCCCCTACTTGCATGCTTACCTCGTAGTGCTCTTTTTCGTATCCGAACGATCCAGCCATACCGCAACACCCTGAACTAATTATGGTAACCTGGTGGTTAATGGGCAAATTTAGGACATCAAAAGTCACTTTTTGATTAGAAAGGGACTTCTGATGGCAATGGGTATGAATTTTTATAGTCCTGGGTTCCTTGGAAAAATTTTCAGAGGTTATTTCCCCCTTTTGTATTTCCGCGGAAAGGAATTCCTCGATCAAATAAGAGCTTATTGCAATGGCATTTGCCGTTACGGAATCTTTAACCAAACGCTTATATTCGTCTCGAAAGGTAAGAATTGCTGAGGGTTCCAAGCCTATAATCGGACAACCCGCCTCTACAATTTTCTTTAATTTTCCCACATTTTTTTCCGCTAATTTTTTGGCCTGTTTCAAATAACCTTTGGAAATAAAAGTACGACCGCTTTCCGCATAAAAAAGCTCTACCTCGTAACCCAAGCGCACCAATACCTCTATGGCATCCTTACCGAGCTCAACGTCCAAATATTGGGTAAACTCATCAATGTACAATACAACTTTTCTTTTTCTTGCTATATGGACATCCTTGAACTTCCCTAAATAATTATCAAAATTAAAATTATGGACCATGGGCAGGGTACGATTTTTGGCCACGCCCGTAATGCTTTTTGCCCATCCGCTCAAGATCTTGGAGCTGTATACAAAATTGGTCAAGCCAGAAATTTTACTGCCCAATTGGTTAAGTTGGGTATTGTAGGCAAATAGTTTGCTGCGCAGGGAATAGCCGTTGGCTTCCTGGTATTGATACAAAAATTCGGCCTTCAATGTAGCAATATCCACATTGCTGGGACATTCACTGGAACAGGCCTTGCAACTAAGACAAAGATCCAACACTTCTTTCAGCTCTTCTTGATCAAAGGGATTGGATTTTGTGGGATTCGTCATAAATTCCCTCAGGGCGTTGGCCCTTGCCCTTGTCGTATGTTTTTCATTCCTGGTAGCATGGTAACTGGGGCACATGGCCCCTGATGCATGTTCGGTTTTTCTGCAATCCCCACTGCCATTACACTTTTCGGCGGCCTTAAGGATCCCTTCGCTATCCGAAAAATCCATCAAAGTTTTTATCTCGGGTTCCTTGCGATCCACCACGTACCTTAAGGATTCGTCCATTGGATAGGGCTCGACGATTTTACCGGGGTTAAAAATATTATGGGGATCAAAATAAGACTTAATACGCTTAAGAAGCTCGTAATTTTCTTCGCCGATCATCAACGGGATAAATTCGGCCCTTACGATACCATCGCCGTGTTCCCCGCTAAAGGAGCCGCGATATTTTTTGGTCAATTTGGCCACATCGGTGGTAATGGATCGAAACAGGGAAACATCTGTAGATTTTTTGAGGTTAAGAATAGGCCGCAAATGCAGCTCTCCAGCACCGGCGTGCGCATAATAAACCGCATCCTGCCCGTATCCTCTCATTATTTCGGTAAACTCGCCAATAAAATCCTTAAGGTCCTCAACGGCAACAGCAGTATCCTCAATGCACGCAACGGCCTTACGATCCCCGACCATGTTTCCCAAAAGGCCCAAGCCCGCTTTTCTCAATTCCACGGCCCTATTGATATCTGTCCCTTTTAAAATGGGATTCGAATAACTGAGTCCAGAGCCATTTATGGTAGCCAAAAGCAAACTCAGCTGTTTTTCCAATCCAGATTCGGAATCGGCGCGTACTTCCAACATTAAAAGTGCCGCAGGATCGCCGGCAACAAAAAACCGATTGGCCAACTGGGCCCTATTGTTTTTGGTGCAATCCAATATCACCTTGTCCATCATCTCGCACAGGTGAAGTCCATGCTTCATCACTGGGGCAACATCACTAAGGCAATCTTCCAAGGTTTTATAGTGGGTAACTACCATAGCTGCGAATTTGGGCGGTATGTCATCCAACTGAATGGTGATTTCCGTTGTGAAGGCCAAAGTACCTTCACTTCCGCTCAATAATTTACAGAGGTTGAAATCGGTCTTGGAAGCTCCAAAAATAGGATTGTCCAATAGCTCGTCCACGGCATAGCCCGTATTTCTCCTGTGGATTTCCTTTTTGGGGAATTCCCGTAAAATGTATTCCTGTACTTTCTTGGAAATAAGTTCTTTGTAAATGTTCTTATAAATATTTCCTTCAAAGGTATTTTCATTGGTTTTGGCATGAAAATCGGACACGGAAACCCCTGAAAATTCAGCTTCGCTCCCATCGGAAAGTACGGTTTTCAAGGACACGACCTTTTCCCGCGTAACCCCATACTGGATGGAGGTGGTGCCGGATGAATTGTTCCCTACCATCCCCCCGATCATGCAGCGGTTGGAAGTGGACGTGTTGGGTCCAAAAAAGAGACCGTAAGGTTCCAAATATTGGTTCAGCTCATCCCTGATAACACCGGGTTGTACGGTAACCTGCTTATTCTTTTCATCAAGGCGGACAATATTGGTGAAATATTTGGATACGTCCACGACAATACCATCACCTACACATTGTCCGGCCAAGGACGTTCCCGCTGTCCTGGGAATAAGGCTAGTATTGTTCTTCCTTGCAAATAAGATCAATTCCTTTATATCGGCCACTGACTTAGGATAAGCAACCGCAATAGGTATCTTCCGATAAACGGAAGCATCTGTTGAATATAGGGCCTTGGTAAGCTTGTCCACCAACAATTCACCCTTAAGGCTGTTTTTCAGTTCCGCTAATAAATTTTTGTCCACCTAAATACAATTTAGGGGACTAAATTAAGTTTTTATTAACGGATCACAATAGGGAATGTTCCTATTTTTGGCCCTTTATTTGGAAAATTCGGAACCTATGAAAATATTAAAAGTTATTACGGCTGTATTTTGTCTGATTTCATTAACGGGCAGTGCCCAGGAAATATCCGACAATGCTATCGGGCTTCGTATAGGGGATAGTGATGGGTTTGGGGTGGAAATCTCCTATCAAAGAAGAATAATGCGGACCAATCGTTTGGAGGTGGACCTGGGTTGGTACGATAGCAGAAATTACAATGCCTTTAAATCAGTTGGGATTTACCAGTGGGTGCTTCCCATTGATGGAGGGTTCAACTGGTATTTTGGACCAGGTGGCGGATTGGGAATCGTAGACTTCTCCCCTGTGCCAGGTGATGACTATGATGATTACTACCATCCGGATGGAGGGCTTTTCATATTGGCAGCTGGCGATATTGGCATTGAATACAATTTTAAGATTCCCTTGCTCATTTCACTCGACTTTCGGCCCGAGATCGGATTGATCGGATATCAGGATTTTTCCGATAGTTTTGATTTTGATATTGGACTTGGAATACGCTACCAGTTTTAATTGTATTAAAATTAGTCTTATGGATGAATAGGTACTTGCCAGAAAACGGCATTTCTTATGAACTTCGCCTGTACAACCTGGGTCCATAAAACTATATGCCTGATCGGCCATACCTTACTTAGGTAAAGAACGCAATGAGAAGTGCCAAGCGCCTGTCATAAGGCACAACTGGAATTCAAGATTTTTTATCGTAAAAAATCAAGTCTTTTTGCATAAGGATATGTTAAGTGTTTTTTTTATAAGTCATATAATAGTACCTTCGCACATCTTTTTAAAAAAAACTAATGAAAAAAGTTTTACTTGCCTTGGGAATAGTTGTAACGCTAATGGCCTGCAACAAGTCTAGTAAGGAATTTACTGTAAATGGTAACATTACCGGCGATTTGGAGAATGGTACTAAGGTCTTTTTAAAGAAGGTAGGAGATCAAAATCAGCCTATTGATATTGATACAACGACCATTGAAAACGGAAAATTCACTTTCTCGGGACCTGCCGATCAACCAGAAATACATTACATTTTTATCGATAAAATTAGGGGCAATATCCCTTTTGTCTTGGAAAAGGGCACTATTGCGCTTACTGCCCAAAAGGATAGTTTAAATTTTGCGAAACTTGAAGGAACCGAGCAAAACGATGCATTTGCAGAGTACATAAGCGGTTCAAGAAAGATATCCGAAAAGGCAATGCACATCAACGAAGATATGCGGAAAGCCAGTATGTCCAAGGATTCCGTGACCATGGCGTCCCTGCGGGAAGAATATTTTGAACTTCAGGAAGAAGCACAGAGTTTTGAAGCTGCTTACGTAAAGGAGCATCCCAATGCACTTATTTCCGCTTTGATCATAGAACGTATGATAAGTGATCCCAATGCACCCAAAGAGGACGCCCAAAAATTATTTGATGGGTTGTCCCCTGAAATTAAGGCCACCAAGCCCGGCAAGAGCGTAGAGGAAAAATTGGCACAAGGAAAAAACACCGAGATAGGCGCCAAAGCTCCCAATTTTTCCGCACCTACACCCTCTGGTTCGGAATTGGCCCTAAAAGATGTCATGGGCAAAGTGACCCTGATCGATTTTTGGGCTGCCTGGTGCAAACCTTGTAGGGCAGAAAATCCAAATGTTGTCAATATCTATAATAAGTATCACGATAAAGGCCTGAACATTATCGGAGTTTCGTTGGACAGGACGGCTGACGATTGGAAAAAAGCCATAGAAGATGATGGACTAACTTGGAACCATGTTTCCAACATTGCCTATTTTGACGATGCCATCGCAAAATTATATAATATTCAAGCAATTCCAGCTACTTTCCTTTTGGATGAAAACGGCGTTATTGTAGCAAAAAATCTTCGCGGACCAGCGCTTGAAGAGAAAATAGCTTCGATGCTCCAATAAAAATATCTTTCTACTGTGTATATAAACAATAGCCTTGGCCTGCAAATGCCAAGGCTATTGTTTTTTTAATGGGCCGTTCCGGAAGGAGGAGATTCAGGTTTATGCCAAAACTATTTGACGAGCTTGTTTAGACTTGCCATACGCTTTACGCAAAAAGAACCCAACACAATTTGTGCATAGCACAATGTGGGAATGTTAGCTTTATCTGTCATTAGTTCGGAATCAAAATTCTATCAATAAATAAGTCGTATTTCTTGATGCTAGCGGCATAGCAATCTAGAATCTTATTATAGTTTCCCCATTTTGGCCATTATGAAGAGCAAAATAATAGGTATGGCCAGTAAAAAAACCATCAATGTTTGATTGACCAACAAACTCGGCATAAACAACAGGGTAGTTGCATATCCCCCGATGGCTCCCCCAAAGTGTGCGGTATGCCCTATATTTCCCAACCGGCTTTTCATTCCATAGATGGAATACAGCAAGTAGACAATGCCAAAAACATAGGCAGGAAAGGGAATGGGGATAAACATAATTCCCAATTTCATATCCGGTTGCAACAATATGGCGGCATATAAAATTCCCGTAACCGCACCGCTGGCACCGACGGCACTGTAATGAGGCTCGTTCTTGTGAAAGAAAAGAGCCAACAGACTGCCGGCTAACAAACTGATAAAATACATGATCAGAAACTTTACCTCCCCGAACCAATTAATAACGACCCGTGCGAAAAAATAAAGGGTAAACATGTTGAAAAAAAGGTGGGTAATATCTACATGTAAAAAGCCGGAAGTTACCATCCGATCCTTCTGGCCTGCCTGAATGGCACCGATTTCAAATTTGTAACGTTCAAAAAAGGAGATATTGTTAAATCCTCGCATAGAAATTATTGCGTTGGCGGCAATAATCACAAGGGTAGCCAAATCGATGTTCATTCAATCTTGATTAAAATTCGTACCAAATATAGCTATATTTGCCAATACCTTGTACTAAATGCAACTACTTGTCTTCGTGCTGGCATACCCCTTCTTGTGGATTATCTCCATCTTGCCGTTTCGACTGTTTTACCTTTTTTCCGACTTTATTTTCGTTATCGTGTATTATATGGTCGGCTATCGCAAAAATGTGGTCGACAACAATCTTAGGCTGGCATTTCCGGATAAAAGCGAAGAAGAGTTGCTAATATTGAGGAAGCGTTTCTTTAGGCATATGTGCGATACTTTTCTGGAAATGATAAAGACCATGAACATGTCCAAGGCCGAAGTGAAAAAAAGGTATTTTATTAGTAATGTGGAGGTTCTACAAGAAATAGTAAAGAAAAAAAGTGTGCTGATCGTGTGTTCCCATTATGCGAATTGGGAGTGGAACGTAAGCATCAACAATTATGTGGACACCAATGGATATGCGGTCTACCAAAAAATCGGAAACCGTTATTTTGATAAAATGATCAAAAATATCAGGGCAAAATGGAACACGTCGCTTATTACCCAGGAAGAAACCGTAAAAACCATTGTCCGAAACGAACAAAATGGAATTATAGGCGGGTATGGTATGGTGAGCGACCAATCGCCCCAGGCCCATAGGGCCCAATACTGGGCGGAATTCATGGGGGTGAAGGTCCCGATCTTTAATGGAGCCGAGACCTTGGCCAGGAAATTTGATCTCGCCGTGGTATTCCTAAAAGTATCAAAAATAAAACGGGGCTATTATAAGGCGGATATCATTCCCATAACCATGGCCGGAAAAAAAACTGAAAAAAACGAGATCACGGAGCAATTTCTACGGTTAACCGAGGCCCAGATAAAGGAGCAACCAGAATACTACCTCTGGACCCATAAGCGATGGAAGCACAAGAACGAGGTGCCCGAGAAGTATATGACCTAAAAAAGGTTGCTATCCGTCTTCTAGCAATCTTAACCTAAGTCTACAATATTACACTGAGCCCATCATAAGCCAAATGTACGTTTTTTGGCAAATTTTTCTCCACTTCATCATGGAAGCCCATATGGTGGCTAATGTGGGTGAAGTAGGTTTTATCCGGCTTCAATTTGTCAACAATGGCAAGGGCTTCCTCCAGATTAAAATGGGAATGGTGCGGTTCCATTCTCAAGGCGTTCACTACAAATACTTTGGTGCCCTTTATCTTCGCTAACTCTTCTTGGGAAATGCTTTTTGCATCCGTTAGATAGGTAAAATCCCCTATTCGAAAACCAAATACCTGCAAGCGATTGTGGTAAGCCTCGATGGGGATTGCCACCTTGTCCCCTATTTTAAACGGATTGTTGTTTTCTATTCTATTGGTTTTAACTGCAGGTGCCCCGGGATATCTATTTTCATCTGCAAAAATATAATCAAATCTTTTCCTTAGGGAAGTGATCACCCGTTCATGGGCAAAAATCGGAATATCCCCTTGTCGAAAAAAGTAGGGCCGTATATCGTCCAGCCCTGCCGTATGATCGGCGTGTTCATGGGTAAAAAGTATTCCGTCCAATTTGGTTACCTTTTCCTGCAACATTTGCTGTCTAAAGTCGGGGCCGCAATCAATAACATAATTGTAATCTTTCCAGGAGATTAAAACCGAAACCCTTAACCTCTTGTCTTTAGGGTTTTTACTAAAGCAAACTGGATGCGTACTCCCAATTACGGGTATGCCTTGTGAAGTTCCGGTTCCCAAAAAAGTTATTTTCAACCCTTCATCCATTATATTCAAATTTATGACTTATTTATTTAACTTTGTTTCATCTAAAGCACAATATAATGGCTTCTGTCCTCGATAGAGATACTGCGTTCGAAAATATCCCATCCATAAAGGCCAAGACCTTGAGAATAAATCTCAATCCGGATATTTACGGCACTTTTGCCGAAATCGGGGCTGGTCAGGAAACTGCAAGACATTTTTTTAGGTCTGGAGGTGCATCGGGCACCATTGCAAAGGCAATGAGTGCCTATGACAAGGATTTTAGTGATGCAATATATGGTGTAGAAGAAGACGGCAGGTACGTGACCCAACCGCGGCTCAAGAAAATGATATCGCATGAAATGCAGCTCATGGAGGAGCGGATAAGTAGGGAAAAACATCCAAACAAGCTGTTCTTTGCGTTTGCCAACACCGTGGCAACGATAGATTTTGCCAAAAAATTCAAGGGACATGGATGGCTTGGGATTCGATATCAGCTAGACCCCAAACAAAAGGAGTTTGACGAGATCGTGCTTCATGTCCGCTTTAGACAAAACGAGGCGAGATTGCAGCAGGAAACGTTGGGAACTTTGGGAGTTAACCTTATATATGGGGCCTTCTACAAATACAACAAACCAAAAAAACTTTTAAAATACCTGTACGATCATATCGATAAGGATACGATTGAAATAGACATGGTCAACTTTTCGGGACCTAATTATAAGGAGGTGGACAACCGATTGATGAGCCTGCAGCTTATAAGAAACGACATGACCGATGCCGTGATGTTCGGTGCGGATAGAAACAATCTTTTGCCGGCTACCGTATTGTACAAAAAGAACATTTTGGCGCTAAGAGGTAGTTTTAGGCCGGTGACCAAGGTAAACATGGATATGTTCAAAAAATCCTATGAAATATTCATAAGGGAATCTACGGTTGATGAGGAAAACACGATCGTGGTCTTTGAAATCACCATGTCCAACCTCACCGCTTCGGGGGAATTGGATGAACAGGATTTTTTGGACCGGGCAGAGTTGCTGTGCTCCCTGGGCCATACGGTCCTAATTTCCAAATTCCAGGAGTATTATAAATTGGTGGAATATTTTAACAATTATACCAAGGCTAAAATTGGCCTTACGATGGGGGTCAGTAATCTGGTCGAGGTTTTTGATGAAAAATATTATCGTCATCTAAGCGGTGGAATATTGGAAGCTTTTGGCAAACTGTTCTTTAAGGATTTAAAAGTGTATCTGTATCCGATGAAAAATCCGGAGACCGGCCAGATTATGACCAGCAACAACATGAAGGTACATCCCAGGATGAAGGAACTTTACAAGTTCTTTAAATATAATGGAAAAGTAATGGATATCATAGATTACGATCCAGAGGTCTTGGATGTATTTTCTAGGGACGTACTTAAGAAAATTAGCAACGGCGAAGCGGGATGGGAAGATTTACTCCCAAAGGGAACCGCCAAGATCATCAAGGAAAAACACCTGTTTACCCGAAAAATGGAGGAAGAGAAGGAAGAGGCATAAATATGCAAAACGCTTTGCTGCGCCTTTCGCTGTTCGCTAACCGCGCAAGTACTTGATACTATCTATTCCAAAAGCTGGGCTGCGTGATCTTTTGTCTTTACCTTGTCTATCACCTTGGTAACGATTCCATTTTCATCGAGAACAAATGTCATTCTGTGAATTCCGTCATAGGTCCTTCCCATAAACTTTTTGGGGCCCCAAACTCCAAAAGTATTAATTACGGTATGGTCTTCATCGGCCAACAACGGAAAGGGAAATTTGTATTTTTTCTTAAAATTGGCCTGTCTTTTTTGGGAATCGGCGCTTACTCCCAACAATTCAAAACCCGCTTTTTTAAGGTTGGCGTAGTTGTCCCTTAAATTACACCCTTCCATGGTGCACCCTGGGGTACTTGCCTTTGGGTAAAAGAATACAATCAATTTTTTGCCTTGATAGTCCGATAGATTAATCGTGTTACCTTCTTCGTCCAAGGCTGAAAAATCCGGAACCTTATCCCCTACTTTTAATGTGTTCATCGTTGTTGTTTTATAGTTTATAGTTGTTTGTTGGTGGGTATACAAAAAAATGAATCCATGAGTTTTGTAAACTAATTGGTCCTCCCTTTTTCCAAGGGGAGCCAGCCCGACAATTATTCTGGCAGGGTGCCGAAGGCGGAGGAATTAAAAGTTGATAGCTGATTGAAAGTGGCATTTGGTTTCCGTTGTTTCAGGTTTTATGTTTGAAAAACATAATTTTGACTTCGACTCTTTTTCTACTTTCTAGCGTCCAACTTCCGGCATCTGGTCAGTTTTTAACTAATTTCGCAATCCAAGCAAAATTAATCAAATTATGACGAAAGCCGAAAAAGTGGACTTTACCATTCGGACATTGGAAGAATTATACCCCACTGTACCCATTCCGTTGGACCATAAGGACCCCTACACGTTGTTGATTGCTGTCTTAATGTCCGCCCAAAGTACCGACGTCCGTGTAAACCAGATTACTCCGATACTTTTTGCCAGAGCCGACAATCCATTTGATATGGTGAAATTATCCGTAGAGGAAATTAGGGAAATTATAAAGCCCGTAGGCCTATCCCCGATGAAATCCAAGGGCATACACGGACTTTCCAAAATACTTATAGAAAAGTATGATGGAAATGTTCCTGAAAAGATGGAATTATTGGAAGAGTTGCCCGCTGTCGGACACAAAACAGCGAGCGTGGTAATGTCGCAGGCTTTTGGCATTCCCGCATTTCCCGTGGATACGCACATTCATCGATTAATGTACCGATGGGGATTTAGTAACGGTAAAAATGTGGTACAGACCGAACGCGATGCCAAACGACTGTTTCCCGTGGAAATATGGAACAAATTGCATTTGCAAATCATCTATTACGGCAGGGAATATTCTCCAGCAAGGGGATGGGATCTAAATAAGGACATCATTACCAAAACTATCGGCAGAAAAAAGGTGATCGACGCCTATTTTAAAAACAAAAAGCCCTAATATATAGAGGGAAATCTATATATCAAGACTTTTCTTATAAGTTGATAAGATTCTTGCCTAGTTCAAAATATTTTCGAACTTGATATTCTGGTATTCCGCAATGTGTAACGATTTGGAATAATTTAGCAAAAATTGAACAGTTTCCTTTGAAGCCTTTGTCAATTTACGGGTGCTTGAATTTGTAGAGTAAATTTTTTCCATATGTAAAATAGCTTTGTTATGTTAAGATAACGCAACTAAAATACAAATATTGCTCTACTCGTCCTAGAACCAATTAATTCGTTAAAATGATATTGTGCTTTTCTATGATTTTTCGCATGTTTATCAGTGCATAGCGCATCCTTCCCAATGCCGTATTGATACTCACTCCCGTATTTTCGGATATTTCTTTGAAGCTCATATCTTTATAGATACGCATTAAAAGCACCTCTTTCTGATCATCCGGCAATTCTTCTATAAGCAGCCTTAAATCTGTATCTATTTGATCCTTAATAATTTGCTTTTCAGCGTTTAATTTTTCGTCACCTATTACGGAAAAAATATTAAAATCGTCGCTACCCTCAAACTTGGGCATTCTTTTATTTTTCCTAAAATGGTCTATAATAAGGTTATGTGCTATCCGCATAACCCAGGGCAAAAATTTACCCTCTTCACTATAACTGCCTTTTTTAAGGGTTTTTATCACCTTTATAAACGTATCCTGGAAAATATCCTCTGTGACATCACGATCCAATACCTTGGAATAAATAAAACTAGTGATACGCTGGTTGTGGCGGTTAATCAGTATTTCCAGTGATTTTTCATTTCCGGAAACATACTCTTTTACTAATGCAGAATCATCGATCTGTAGTTCCATACAACTTACTTTTTTTGGTTAAAATTAGGGGCCTTGTCATCCATGGTTCCCAAAAAAATTTGGGGATAGGAAGAAAAGGACTTTGTACTAAAAGGTTAATTTTAAAAAAGTAATTATGCTGTATAGGCCTATCAGGTTTTTAATTACATTTCAAATATAGAAAAATTAGCTCCTTAAGAACAAACTTATGTTGTGAGAAAGGCATTTTTCGATGTTAAAACCCGCTTATTGGATATTAAGGGGGCCATATTGTATCTTTGCATACTTATTTATCAACATGTCTACAATCCTTCAAGCAGATCCTAAATACAATATTATCATTAAGGGTGCCAAACTCCACAATTTAAAAAATTTGGATGTAGTAATTCCTAGAAACAAATTGGTGGTGATTACCGGCCTTTCCGGTTCTGGAAAATCCAGTTTGGCTTTCGACACCCTATATGCAGAAGGCCAGCGCCGGTATGTGGAGAGCCTTTCCTCGTATGCACGTCAGTTTTTGGGAAAATTGGACAAGCCCAAAGTAGACTATATAAAAGGTATATCACCGGCCATTGCCATTGAACAAAAGGTCAACTCTACCAACCCAAGGTCTACGGTTGGTACTTCTACCGAAATCTACGACTACCTAAAATTGCTGTACGCCCGCATTGGCAAGACCTTTTCGCCTATCTCGGGCAAGGAAGTGAAAAAGCATTCGGTAACCGATGTGGTAAACCACGTGAAATCCTTCGAGGAAGGCACCAAACTGTTGCTATTGGCCCCCGTGGTCATTAACGAAGATAGGGACCCCATAAAATCACTCCAATTATTTTCCAAACAGGGTTACGCAAGAATTAAGTATAAAGGAGAGATATTGCGTATTGATGACAGCATTACGGAAATGGGCAGGGAGTTTTACTTGGTAATCGATCGAATCATTACCAAGGATGATGAAGATTTCCATAACCGATTGGCCAATGCCATAGATACCGCCTTTTTTGAAGGGAAGGGGGAATGTATCATCGAGGAGGTGGCCACAGGGGCCCAAACCAGTTTTAGCAACAACTTTGAGCTGGACGGGATGAAATTCCTAGAGCCCAATGTTCACCTGTTCAGTTTTAATAATCCCTATGGGGCCTGCCCTAAATGTGAGGGCTATGGAGACGTCATCGGGATCGATGAAGACCTTGTTGTACCCAACACGGCACTCTCAGTCTACGAAAATGCCGTATTCCCCTGGCGTGGAGAGAGCATGGGCTGGTATAGGGACCAATTGGTGGAGTCTGCCTATAAATTTGATTTTCCCATCCACAAACCTTGGTTTCAGCTCAGCGAAGCACAAAAACAAGTAGTTTGGGACGGCAACTCGCATTTTACAGGCCTCCATGATTTTTTTCAGATGCTGGAGGAAAAAAGTTATAAGATTCAGAACAGAGTAATGCTCTCCCGTTATCGTGGGAAGACCCAATGCAGTCTGTGCAAGGGTCGACGATTGCGAAAGGAATCGGATTTTGTAAAAATCGCCGATAAATGTATTTCCGATCTCGTTGAGCTCCCAATAACCAAATTGGATCATTTCTTTAAGGAGCTTACTTTAGGCGAACAGGACCTGAAGATAGCCTCTAGACTATTAAAGGAAATCAATGCCCGGCTGGGCTTTTTGGAAAAAGTGGGACTGGGCTATTTAACCCTTAACCGAAAATCCAATACCCTATCAGGAGGTGAAAGCCAACGTATCAATTTGGCAACTTCTTTAGGCAGTAGTTTGGTGGGTTCGATGTATATCCTCGATGAGCCGAGTATCGGACTGCACCCCAAGGATACCGAAAATCTGATAGAAGTTTTAAAATCCCTGCGCAATCTGGGAAACACGGTAATAGTTGTGGAACATGACGAGGATATTATGAAAGCCGCGGACGAAGTAATAGATATCGGTCCCGAAGCGGGAACCCATGGCGGGAAAATTGTTGCTGCAGGGACTATGGAAGACATTTTAAAATCTACCTCCCTTACTGCCCAATATTTAAATGGCACTCTACAAATAAAGGTACCTACTGCCAGAAGGACCTCTAAAAATTATATAGAAATTAAGGGAGCCAGGGAAAATAACCTTAAAAATATAGATGTTGTATTTCCTTTAAACGTGCTAACCGTTGTTACGGGAGTATCTGGCAGTGGAAAAACTACGTTGGTAAAGAAATTATTGTATCCTATTATATTGAAGGAAATTGGGGGTTATGGGGAAAAAGCCGGTCAATACACCTCCGTTGAAGGTAAATTTCAGTCGGTAAAACATGTGGAGTTTGTAGACCAAAATCCTATCGGCAGATCGTCCAGATCCAATCCCGTTACCTACATAAAGGCCTACGACGATATTCGTCAACTTTTTACCTCACAGAAATTGAGCAAGATCAGGGGCTACCTGCCCAAGCATTTTTCCTTTAACGTTGACGGAGGCAGATGTGAAAAATGCAAGGGAGAAGGTGAAATTACAGTAGAAATGCAATTTATGGCCGATGTACACCTGGAATGTGATGTTTGTCGTGGAAAGCGATTCAAAAAGGAGATTCTCGAAGTAACATTTGAAGGTGCCAATATCGATAATGTCCTTAATATGACCATAGACGATGCGGTGCAATTTTTCCATAAACACGGTCAGACCAAAATCACCACCAAATTAAAGCCCTTGCAGGACGTGGGATTGGGCTACGTTACTTTGGGCCAGTCCTCCTCTACCCTTTCCGGTGGGGAGGCCCAGCGGATCAAATTGGCCTCCTTCCTCGTCAAGGGAACTACCAAAGACAAAACCCTGTTTATCTTTGATGAGCCGACTACCGGATTGCATTTTCACGATATAAAAAAATTATTGAAATCCTTTGATGCCCTGATCGACAAAGGACATTCCGTGATCGTAATAGAGCATAATTTGGATCTGATCAAATGTGCGGACCATATTATAGACCTGGGCCCGGAAGGGGGAGAAAACGGCGGACATGTGGTGGCCTATGGTACTCCGGAAGAGATCGCTAGGAATAAGGAATCATACACTGCCCGTTACTTAAAGGAGAAGTTGTAGGGATCAGAATTATATTCTGGAATGTAATTATTCGTTTTGACCTGCATATTTAAATAACGCCCCATCTCTACGATTTATATAAATTTTCCAACTACAAAAATTGGTGCAAGAAGCTTTTAAATTTATAGTTTTATATTGATAATCTCTACAAACCTGTCCCCCAGCTAAGGAAAGGTCTATAAAATTCCGTCAAAACCAAACCGAACCAAGTCAACAACCAATTACTTAAGCAAAAATCAATTGGCAAGGCAAATGGAATTCCTACCCATTGAAAATTAATCGTACGCGTTCCAATATTTTTTTAATGTATTGATTATCATTAAGTTATTGTGATGTAAAATTTTTTGGCACGTGTTTTGTAATATTTCTATCGAACGCAAATAATTGCTTTCTCGAACTTAAAACCTAACGTCATGAAAAATCTAGCACTTCTTTTTTTAACCCTTGTTTTTGGGATAACGAACGGCTCGGCGAATTCAATGGACAATTCCAATGCCATAACCCCTATGAACGGGTACGGCAATTCCTTTATTTTTGAGGAAAACGGAATTACCTTCTCCGTTTACCCCGATGGAGAGTTCGATTTTTATATAAACAATAGGGTCGGAGTAAATGCCCATGTCAATTTGGGTGCCGCCCAAATCACCTTTAATTCAGGCTATAATTATGACCCCTATGTACAATATGATGATTACGGCGCCGTATTGCAGGTGGAGAACGTTCCTATCTATTACGATTACTATGGAAGGGTATCCAGAATAGGGGATATAAATATTAGTTACAACAACGGTAGGGTTTATCGTGTTGGAGGTATGCACGTATACTATGACCCAAGGGGTTATTACAGTTATCATACCGGTTTTATCAACGTGTACAACAGGTATTATGTGTACCGACCCTATTACAACTATTTTGCAAGACCGGCCTATGGACATTGTATAGTTTACAATAGACCTTATAGGGCCTATTACAACCCCATAAGATATACTTATTATAGACCTTACCATTACAATCACAGAAAGGTATATGCACAAGTCGGTCACACTTATAATTACAACAAACACTATAACAGTAGGTCTACCATTTATCGCAATGATAAAAGAGTGGTTGCACATGATAATCAGGCAAGAAGAATCGACGTTGCGCGGAACACGAACAAATCCTATAACGGGAAAAACCAGAGTACGAGGAGCAGTGCTACAGCACAAAAGAACAATAATCCCACTTATAGAAGCTCCGTCAGCAGTGCATCAAGGAATAATGTTTCCAGAAGTACAGCAAAAAAACGGGTAGGTAGTGCCCCAACAAGGAATGCCGGAACCAGAATGGTATCCAGGAGTAATTCTACCTATAGCAAGCCACAGGGAAGTAACAATAGTCGGTCTACGGTCACCCGATCCAGAACTGAAAAAACAGTTACCGCTCGGCCCGTACAAAGTAGTTCCAGAAATAATGCAGTTGCGGATAGGGGTTACGGCAGCAGGACAGCAAGCAAATCCCCTTCGGCAAGTTCAAGGGCCCGCGCCAATACCAATAGCAACACTCAAAGTAGGTCGGTAGGCAAACCCTATAAGGCAAGTTCAAAGAATTATAATGTCGCAAGCAGGTCCGCTACCAAGAGGTCGGTTGACAAATCCCATTCTGTAAGTGCCAGGGATGACAATGGGAATCATCAATCGTCAGCAAGGAGAAGATAATTAATTTTTTTGGTTGGTTGGTAGTTTTACCCCCGTAGTGGATCCGTCCATTGCGGGGGTTTTTTATGGGTTCAACAGAGCGCCCCAAATTTTTCTTCAACCATGAACTACAGAAGGCTTAGCCTTGCGTAATTCTATCGATCAATATTCACAAGTCGAATTATCGGCCTTGACATAATAGGATTTATAATTTTTAGCCTTCTTGTCCATACATCCACAAAGATTCAGGAGTTCTATGGACTTAAAGTCAATTGGGGCAGTCTCGGCTTGAATGGATATGTAACCTTCCTTGATAGGTGCCCCTTCCCTATAGGCAGATTCTTTATATCCGCTAATGGCTCCACCACCTATCGTCGGTTTCCGATATTCCATGACCACCTTGTTCTCCAATATATGTTGGATCAGGGAATCTCCCAATACCAAGGCTTCCACCTCTACCCAATGATCCCCAGGATAGGTTTTTGAAGTTGAGTTGACACAGTGTGGCGTAAACAAGGAGTCGTTTAAAATTACATTGGTCCCGGGCGTACAGAGGTTAGCGTTGGTACGTTTATGAACCCCATCGCCGCCTAGCAACTGCAGTTCCAATGAAATAGGAAAATCTTGATCCAGTCCGATAGTAGAAGGTTCTTGACAATGAAGCATCAGGCCATTGTTTCGGATCGCCCAACCGGGGCCACCGGTCTGTTGTTCCCCGACAAAACGATATTTTGCCCTCAATTTGTAATGGGAAAATTTATCCTTGTAATAGAGATGTCCGAAATCTTCGTTAAACGTATCGATTGCGGCATATCGTACACTGAGCAAACTATCTTTGACCCTAAATCGGTTCTTATAATTTACACCGAGCTCGGAACCCTTAAATTTCGGGGTCCAGTTGTCGATATTGGACCCGTCAAAAAGAGAAATCCATTCTTCCTTGTTTGGATCTATTGTGGATTGTTTACATCCACTAAAGGCAATTGCCAACATTAAAAACAAATAGATGGCCGGAAGTTTTGGAAGTCGATAATTATTCATGCTAATATTTATTTTGGGTTTCATTAAATAAGATAGTCATTTATTTTGGCCTCAAAAATTGGTTCAATACTCCAAATACATCCTCCGATATTTTAAATCGATATAATATGGCAATATATATAACAATGACAAGCACGCTTTTGAGGGCAATATTCGGAATGGGGTGAAAGGGAAAATTCAAATAATAAAAAATGGTCCCCAAAAGCAAGAGGAGTATTAGCACTTTAAACGTCTCCGAGGTAAACAGGAACAACCCATATTTCCACTTCACAAAAGCCATTTTTATCGAATTGTAAATAAAAAACGCCATAAAACTGGCAATCGCGGCACCGTCCAATCCATATTCGGGGATAAGCCACATATTAAAAAGTACCGTAATTACAGCTAGAAATACTCCCATTGCCAATACGGTCCGATAATAGTCGGAATTGTAGAGAATGGCGTTATTGTTTCCCAATAGGGCGTCATAAACCTTGGCCAATCCAATCAGGAAAACTATGGTAAATCCGCCTCGATAATCTTCGGGCAACAATAAATAAAGCTCATCTAGATTTATTATAATCAGCATAAACAGTAATCCAGAAGTAATGAACAGGGTAAGCGAACTTTTTTGGTAGAGCTTTTGCAGCCCCACTAGGTCTGAACTATTCAACAATTCCGCAGTTATCGGATAGGTGATCTGATGCATTGACCTCGAGGGGACGGCAATGGTCATTGCTATATATGAGGCTACGCTGTAGTAGGCCACATTTTCAATCTGAATATATTGGTTGATCATCACCTTGTCGATTTCCAAAAGTACAATGGCCGCAGATCCCCCAAGGATTATAAATGCACTATAGGACAGGATTGTACGCGTATTTTTCGGAAAACTAAATCCCAGCTTGGGCATTTTAATGCCGAAGGCGTAAATTTTCATGATCAGGGTACGAAATAGGTAGAGCGCCACCAGGAGTTTTAAAAATGTTTCCACCGAAATCACATCAAAATAAATCAGCAACAACAGGATGGTGACCCCTGCCCTGCCAAAGACTTCCTTCATGAAGTTGCCAAAAACCGATTTCATCTGAACCCTGGCCAAGGCATAGAAGACTTCAAAATAGGCCAAGGCCACCCCGACCCAAAAAATATACCATACGTAATCCTTTACTATGGCGTTTTCCCTGGACAAAAAATTGCCAATAGCGTTGTTGGCAAAAAAGGAAAAGCACCCTATGGGAACAATAAGTGAAAGCGGCAAGAACAACATTAACGTAAGAAAGCCGTCGGAGTCCTTTTTGTCTTGAAAACTGCTATAATACTTTACCAATGTATTTGGAACCCCAAAGGCAAGCACAGGCATCAGGATGGCCGAAGCTGAAAGAATCACCCCGACCAGCCCGTAGTATTCATCCGTTAAAAACCGGGTGTACAAAAAAAGTGTATTTACCGCACCTATGGCAAAACCCAAATAGGTGACGATCGTGTTGTTCAAGGACTGCTTTAGTACTATTCCCATTGGATCTGTGATGCCAGTTTTCTGGTCAATTCCTTACGGCTATATTTTTCGATGCCTATGGAGTCAACTCCCAATTTGCCAATTTTATATTCGGCAAACCATTCCAAAAGTAATTGTTTTAATCGGGAATGTTCCGCATAGTCGTACGTCATGCCCGATCGGGTCTCCTTAACCATATTGCTTACCTCCCACCCTTTGGGACCAATTCCTAAAATTGGTCTTCTTGCTGCCATATATTCGAACAATTTTCCGGGAATGATGCCTTTGGTTTCCTTGGAATCTATCTCGGCAAGAAGGAGGATTTGCGATTTTTGTTGAAACTTGATAGCGTCCTTATGGGATAGATATCCCTCCAACTTAATATAGGGTTCCAGGCCAAAACCTTTCAAGGTCTCCAAAACATCACTGCTTACCACACCGGCAAACTGAAGCTGTAACGCATTCTTAAAATCCAAATTTTCAGATATCAATTCCGACAGCACCTTCCAAAGATTTTTGGGATTTCTACCGGTAAGCAGGGACCCTACATGGGAAATGGTGAACTTGTCATCCAACTTTTCATTATTTTCCGGCCTCATATCATATCCATTGGTGATCACATTTATTGGCTTGGAAGTTATATTTGCAAATTCATTTTTGGTGGTAGTACTTGTTACCAATATCCTATCGGCTGCATTTAGCACCATGTGCTCCAAACTTTTGTGCTTCCTTTGGGAGGCCTCGGTAAGTTTTAATTTTTTGTGATAGCCGATGGAGGTCCATGGATCGCGAAAATCTGCCAACCAATGTACCCCAGTTTTTTGTTTTAATCGATATCCGATAAGGTGGACACTATGGGGCGGTCCGGTTGTAATAATAGTCTTGATGTCTTCTTTACCTAATACTTCGGATAAAAACTGCACCGAAGGCTTTACCCAAAATTTACGGGCATCGGGGATAAATAAATTCCCGCGGATCCACAGCATGACCTTTTCTAGATACGACTGATTTTTAGTGTTGATAATACCCGAGCTAATCCGATCCGTTTTTTTACGGGATACCCATCCGGCAAATCGATAGGGTTCAAAAATTGGACCTTTGTAGATTTTGACGTCGCTCGGAATTTCACTTATAAAACTCCTATCAACCAAGGGGTAATGCGGATTCTTAGGAACATAAAGCACGGGTTCCACTCCAAAGTCCCTCAGATATTTTACAAATTTCAACCACCGCTGTACCCCGGGACCCCCTGCAGGAGGCCAATAGTAAGTGATGATAAGAACTTTTTTCATCGATGAAGTCGAATAGGTTGAATTATTATGAAATTCGGGGCACGATGCAATTTACGATGGTCTCACTATACATTGGGGAGACGCAAAGTATTGCGTATCTACAGCGAATTTAATTTTCCATCTTTACGCGATTTCCAAATTGAATATCCAATACCTCCCATAATAATTAGGATCAAAATAATGGAACTGGCCAAGGTTATTTTGCTTCCTGTTTGTACCAGTTTAGGTTCAAACTTAAATTCTATGGTATGATTACCGGACGGAATGTCCATGGCACGCAGCACATAGTTGACTTCAAAATGCGGCTTCTTTACCCCATCAAGATAGGCGTCCCAACCATCCGCATAATACATTTCCGAAAAAACGCCCACCCCGGGATTCGGGTTACTGGATTTATAGATAAGATGATTGGGCTCATAATGGGTCAGGACAATGGAAGCGGTGGAATCCTTCTGAAATTCAAAACGGTTAATGTTCGGAAAGTTCTTAGTGTTTATTACCGCTTCGTTCTTAACGTCCAAGCTGTCCAAAGCCTTAATTTCGGCATTGGCATTGATAACGGGCAACAATCTATCTACAAACCATGCATTGCCATTGGCGTATGGATTTAAAGCGGGGTATTGCTTTCCGTCCTTGTCTTGCTGAATAATGTATTTTACGTTGAGCATGCTCAGTACCCGAACATTGTTCCTATAAATATGAAAATCGAACAAATCCTGTATGCCGGCCGGTTTGGCCGCATGATACCCGCCTATGGATTTATGGAAGTAGGAAGTACGGGCGCCATTTAGTCCTTCTGTGGGATCATATACCCTATAGACCGTAGTATCCTTTTTAATTTGTTGATCTACCGCGGTCTCCTGGAACGGCTTGTCCATTTGCCTCATAGGCACAAAGTCCTCTTTATTTACGTAGCGTAGGTCTATCCCCACTAGATCGAACACGACCAAGGCCCCTAAGGCAATTAGCAAAAGATTATGCTTTATCCTTTCCTTTAAATAGGCCCAGATTGCCAATGCTGCCAAGAGTACGTATATTAAGGAGCGAAAAACATCATGGGTATAGACTGCTTCCCGATCCAGCTTTATCATCGTAACTACTTGATCGCCAAAATACTTTCGATAGGCTTCATCACTTTGACCCGTAAACGAAAACATTCCCTTAAAAACAAGAAGGGCAACACACAATCCCGCTACAATTAATAAACTTGCTTTTAGGGCGTTTAATTTTTTCTTGTTTTCAACGGAAGGCTTAAGAACTTCCACTAATCCCAAAACGGCCATGACCGGGGCGCACAGCTCCAAAATAACCTGAATGGACGAGACAGCCCTAAATTTATCGTAAAGGGGAAAATAATCGATCATAAAATCGGTCAAAAGGCCAAAATTCTTTCCCCAAGAAAGCAAAAGTGAAAAAATGGTGCCGCCCAAAAGCCACCATTTGGCTTTTCCCTTTACCAGAAAAAGGCCCAATACAAACAAAAAGAAGATTATGGCCCCGATATAGGCCGGACCCGAAACCCCTGGCTGATCGCCCCAATACAACGGCAAGCCACTGGTAAATTCCAGTGCCTTTGAACGGGATAGGCCCTGTTCCGTAAGGTAAGTATAAGTCTTGGATTCCGTACCCAGATCCTCGCTATTGGAACCCCCAAAAAGCCTTGGCACCAGCAGGTTAAGCGATTCTACGATCCCATAACTGTAATGCGTTATGTATTCCTTGCTTAGCCCATTTGTGTTTTCCTTTGGGGAACCATCCGGGTTGATGGTCAATTGTGATTTTCCGCGTGTACTCCAATCCGCATATTCCTTGGTACCCATAAGACTGGTAGCATTGGCAGCAATACCTAGAACCACCGCCATAAGCAATAACCCAACGGAAATAAAGTAATGCTTTAATTTCCCTTTTCTTACAGCATCTACCAGGTAAGCGATTCCCAAAACCAGGACCAACAACATAAAGTAATATGTCATCTGGTAATGGTTGGCCTGTACTTCCAATGCCATGGCCACCGCTGTAAGAACAAAGCCCCATAAATATTTTTTCCTGAAGACTAATATTATACCTCCCAAAAGGATAGGCATATAGCCCAAAGCATGGGCCTTGGCATTATGGCCCGCACCAAGGATAATTATCATATAGGTAGAGAACCCAAACGCCAAAGCACCGAGCAAGGCCAATCTATAATCTACTTTTAAACAGCAAAGCAGAATATAAAATCCGATAAGATAAAGAAATAGGTAATCCGCCGGGCGCGGTAGAAATCGAATGAGATTATCTAATTTTTTGACATAGTTGTTTGGGTAATAAGCGCCCAACTGATAGGTTGGCATGCCTCCAAAGGCACCATCTGTCCAATATGGCTCTTCCCCGGTCCGTTGGCGAAAATCATTCTGCTCCTTGGCCATACCTGTAAATTGGACAATATCCGATTGAAATATAGCCTTTCCCTGGAGTATGGGATTAAAGTAGGCAACCGAGGCTGCCACAAAAATTACAAGAACAAAGAAATGTACAAATAAAGCCCTAACACTGTTCTTCATAGGTTGGTTTTACGACAAAGATACTCCTTCCGTTGTAAAAATCGAAATCCCAAATTGTTGGGGCGGACAGCCCATTTTTTTTTTTGCATTGCAAAACAGATTCTATGGGTATGGACTAATTTACAGTGATCCAGCTTAATGGCCGATCTGAGGAAACTGGGCAAGCGGTTCTGACAATTCGGGAATGGATTTTAAAATATAGGGAGTGCGTTATTCAATTTCCTCAAAATCTATGTATTCCCCCACTTTTTCCTTAGAAGAAGGTTTCTTGGACGATTTTTGATCTATTATTACCTCGCCATCCGGTCTTCCATTGGTAGGATCATTCCCTGGAAATCCCCCAAATTGTTCCCGGAAATGCTTTTCGGTCTTCTTGGCCGCATACCTAAATAGCTGGGGTGCAAACAACCTACCCAGTATCTTTAGCAGATAGTACACGAGCACAATGATCAATATTGTTCTTAAAAACCCCATTTTATAAGCAAACTTTATATCAAAAGTACAATTCTAACGTTGTATAAGAAATGTAAAAGTCCTAAAGTTATTATAAAAGCCCCCGTTACGACTACTATAGTGCCCAAATAAAGAAATTTTTAGGGGTAGCAATTAGGATAAATAGGACGATAGGAGGATAAATATAATTAACGATCGAAAATTAACCAGTAACTCAATAAATTAATACCCATCAATGAAACAATTTGTTCTAATTGCCTTATTGACCCTTCCCTATTTAGGAATCTCACAATATACCGATGTCATCAATTCCAACCGACCAGGAGAATCGGTTAGTGCCTATGCCGTTGGTAAAAATGTGGTGCAGGCAGAAGGCGGATTTTCTTATGAAAAAAGGGATCATAGCAAAATGCTGACGGAATCGAACATCTTTGGTGTTGATCTATCCTTACGGTACGGTCTTTTGTTCGAAACTTTGGAGATCACCTATGATGGCGAATTCGATAGCCAAAACACAACTTACACCGGACGTGGCATTGAAGAATCATGGTCCGATTTTTCAAAAAACCGATTGGGGGCAAAATATTTGATTTTTGATCCGTTCAAAAACCCCGAAAATAACAAACCGAACCTTTACAGTTGGAAAGCGAACCACCGTTTCAAATGGAAAAACCTGATCCCGGCCGTATCGATTTATGGCGGTGCCAATTTCCTAATTGGAGATAATCCATATTACGTGGGCTACCCCTCTTTTTCACCCAGGGCCATGGTGGCCACCCAAAGTAGGGTTTCACCCCGGGTGGTACTTATTACCAACATTGCGTACGATTATATTGGGACAGAATTCTCGGAATGGAGCTATATCATTTCGCTCAGTTATGCGCTGAGAAATCCGAAATGGAGCGTATTTATTGAGAATCAGGGCATTCAAAGCGACCAGTATTCGGATGTTCTGCTCAGGGGCGGCGCGGCCTATCTTTTCAATGAAAACTTCCAGGTCGATATGAATTTGGGAACCGGCTTTAAAAACACGCCCTCCAGAATCTTTGGTGGAATTGGTGCCTCTTATAGATTGGACATGCACAAGGATGAGCTTAAACCCATAGAAGGTGAGGAAAGTATTGATAAAAATGCCATGAAAAAGAAGGAGAAAAAAGGTGTTGGGGCCGAAGATATCGATTTGGGTCCATCCAAAAAGGAAAGACGCAATCAACGTAAAAAGGAAAAAAATAAGTCCGATGAAGGTGACGGCGTGATTGATTTTTAACCCCTACACCCAAAATTCAATCGCTTATCCAATATCATAAAAAAGCACCAAATCCACAATGGGAACCTGGTGCTTTTTCTTTGAATGAAGAATATTACTACTCACCCATTGCTGCGGCAACTGCGGCAGACAATCTTTTATAGGTGCCATTTTCCAAACGTTCACGGATGGAAGAAAAGGCGATCAACGTTTCTTCAATATCCTTTAAGGTATGTGTTGCAGTTGGGATCATCCTTAGTAAAATAAGTCCTTTAGGTATTACTGGATAAACTACTATGGAACAAAATATCCCGTGGTTCTCCCTTAAATCCTTTACCAGGGCCATAGCCTCGGGAATGCTTCCCTTAAGATAAACGGGAGTAACACAACTGCTCGTATTGCCAATATCAAAACCTTTGGCTTTTAAGCCACTTTGCAGGGCGTTGACGTTTTCCCAAAGTTTTGCCTTAAGTTCTGGCATGGTGCGCAACATATCCAAACGCTTCAGTGCCCCTTTAACATATACCATTGGTAGGGACTTCGCGAACATTTGCGAACGCATATTATATTTTAGATAATCGATGATTTCTTTATCGGCTGCCAAAAACGCACCGATTCCGGCCATGGACTTTGCAAAAGTGGCAAAATAAACATCGATATCCTGTTGTACGCCTTGCTCTTCACCTGCTCCTGCACCGGTAGCCCCCAAGGTACCAAAACCATGGGCATCATCTACAAGAAGTCGAAAATTATACTTTTGTTTAAGGGCAACGATCTCTTTCAATTTACCCTGTTCCCCGCGCATTCCAAAAACACCTTCGGAAATCACCAGGATTCCGCCTCCGGTATGTTCGGCCATTTTAGTTGCCCGGTCCAAGTTCTTCTCCAAGCTTTCGATGTCGTTGTGCTTAAATGTGAAACGCTTGCCCATGTGCAACCGCACACCGTCTATGATACATGCATGGGAATCCACATCATAAACAATAATATCGTCTTTGGAAACCAAAGCATCGATTGTGGATAGAATCCCTTGATATCCAAAATTAAGAAGATACGCAGATTCCTTATGGGCAAAAGCAGCCAATTCTTGCTCCAATTGCTCATGGAAATCCGTATGGCCGCTCATCATCCTAGCTCCCATCGGGTAAGCCGCCCCATACTCGGCAGCGGTATCGCCATCTACCTTTTTTATTTCTGGCAGGTTGGAAAGTCCTAAATAATCATTGATGCTCCAAGTGATTACATCTTTGCCTTGGAATTTCATTCGATTTGAAATGGGTCCTTCCAGTTTTGGAAAAACAAAATATCCTTCGGCTTGTGAGGCCCATTTTCCCAACGGACCTTTGTTTTCTGTTATTCTGTCGAATAAGTCTCTCATTTAGACTGCTTTTTTAATGAATCCATTTAAATTTTTCCTTTTACCTAAAGGCGCTATCCCAAGAACTGATTTAAAGTATAAAACAAAAAATCCAAAACAAATTCACTGCAAAAGTATAGATTTTTGACAAGCATTCATAAAATTTTTAACGCAGATATTCCCTTTCCTGATTAATTTTCGGACTTTTCTGTCCTATTTACCCTTTAACCATATCAGTCAAATGGTTCTTGGTCAAGAAACTAAATAAAAAAACAGCAAAGACCAAAAACTTGGGCCGGGATTAAACAATCCTAGCATGTTCCATTCAAAATAGCAGATAAAAAGTCAGCGCCCCATTTGGGGCGCTGACTTTTATCCTTATTAAGAAGATTTTCCTTATTTAATTACCTGTATCTTTTCGGTCGCTCCCACATTTTTGCTATCAAAAAATCCTTGATCGCTCATCCATTGGTCGCTATATATTTTGCTCATATATCTAGATCCATGATCTGGGAAGATGGCAACGACGTTACTGTCCTTGGTAAACTCACCAGCTTCATCCAACTGCTTTAAAGCCTGGGTCACCGCACCACTGGTATAACCGACGAACATACCCTCGGTCTTACAAAGTTCACGGGCGGTATGCGCACTTTCTTCGTCCGTTACCTTGACAAACTTATCGATAACATCAAAATCCGTTGCCGCTGGAATTAGATTTTTACCTAACCCTTCTATTCGATATGGATAGATTTCATTATTGTCAAATTCCCGGGTTTCATGAAATTTTTTCAAAACGGAACCAAATGCATCAACCCCTATAATCTTTATATTGGGGTTTTTTTCCTTTAAATATCGACCTGTACCGGAAATTGTACCACCGGTACCACTACAAGCAACTAAATGGGTAATGTTCCCATTTGTTTGCTCCCAGATTTCTGGGCCCGTACTTTTATAATGGGCCTCTATATTGAGTTTGTTAAAATATTGGTTGATATAAACAGAACCCTTTACCTCACTGTGCAATCGCTTGGCTACCTCATAATAGGATCGAGGGTCATCTGCACTTACGTGGGCCGGACAAACATAAACCTTTGCCCCCATGGAGCGAAGCATATCGATTTTGTCTTTGGAAGACTTGGAACTAACAGCTAATATGCACTCGTAACCTTTAATAATGCTCACCATGGCAATACTAAAGCCTGTATTGCCCGAAGTAGTTTCTATAATCGTACTGCCTTCGGTCAAAATACCTGTACGTTCTGCTTCGTCAATGATATAGGCTGCAATACGGTCCTTTGAAGAATGTCCTGGATTGAAGGCTTCTACCTTGGCATAAAAATTTCCTGTGAAGGAAGCCGCTATTCTATTGAGTTTTACGAGGGGAGTATCTCCTATAAGTTCTAGGATGTTATTATAAGCGTTTATCTTATGTTCCATACACTCTTCTAGGTTTGTAAATTATTGTTTTATTTAAAAACAACAATTTTCATGGGGACAAAATTAATATTTTTTTTTAATAATACCGGGTTTAGGTGGATTATTGCTAATTTTTAGTGGTTTTTCCGGGTTTTTTCGTTGGAATTTTCTTCTCTAAATCCAATAAAAAAGCATATTCCTTGGCCACTTCCCTTAAAGATTCAAACCTGCCGGAAGCGCCGCCATGGCCTGTATCCATGTTGATATCCAACAACAGCAAATGGTCATCCGTCTTGGAATCCCTTAGTTTTGCCACCCATTTAGCAGGCTCCCAATACTGCACTTGGGAATCGTGGAGTCCGGTAGTGACCAACATATGGGGATACTCCTGCGGCTTGACATTATCATAGGGAGAATAAGATTTCATATAATCGTAATACTTCTTTTCGTTTGGATTTCCCCATTCATCATATTCCCCAGTGGTTAGAGGTATAGACTCGTCCAACATCGTGGTAACCACGTCCACAAAAGGAACGGCTGCGATAATCCCGTTATAAAGGCTTGGAGCCATATTCGCTATGGCACCCATCAAAAGCCCCCCCGCAGAACCTCCCATAGCATATAAATGTTCCTTGCTGGTGTATTTATTGTCAATTAGGAATTGTGAACAGTCGATAAAATCGGTAAAAGTGTTCCTTTTTTTTAATAATTTACCTTCCTCGTACCAATTTCGCCCCAAATACTCACCTCCACGGACATGGGAAATGGCATAGATAAAACCTCGATCCAACAAACTAAGTCGCACCGAAGAAAAATAGGGATCTATGGTATGTCCATAGGACCCATAAGCATATTGCAATAGTGGACTGGTACCGTCTAAAAGCGTATCCTTATGATAAACAATTGACATTGGCACCTTTGTTCCGTCCGTTGCCGTTGCCCACACCCGCTCAGAAAGATAGTTCTCCTTTTTAAACTTACCCCCCAAAACCTTCTGCTCCTTTTTCACAACTTTTTCCTGGGTACGCATATTAAAATCGATAACAGAACTGGGGGTAACAAGGGAATTGTAACCGTATCGCAAGATCTCGGTGTCAAAATCAGGATTTGTGCCCACATAGGCCGTATATGTTTCATTATCAAACGGTAAATAATAGCCATCCGAATGGTCCCAACGCACAATTTTCAACAGGTTTAACCCGTTTTTCCTTTCGGAAAGCACGTAATAATCCTTAAAGATATCGATGTCCTCCAAAAGCACATCCTCTCGATGTGGAATAAATTCTTCCCAATGATCGGAAGAGGTGTTCCCCTCCCCTGTTTTCATCAACTTAAAATTTGTCGCCTTATCCTTATTGGTAAGTACATAAAACGAATCCTTATAATGGGCTATGGAATATTCCAATCCCCTTTTTCGAGCAGAGAAGACCTTAAATTCCCCATCGGGTTCGTCCGCCTTTAGTATTCGATATTCGGAGGTAAGGGTACTTGTAGATCCGATGACGATATACTTCTTGGATTTGGTTCGATATACAAAAGTGCTGAAGGTGTCGTCATTTTCGTGGTATACCAGTTCGTCTTCTTCCACGGAGGTGCCCAATCTGTGTTTATAGATTTTGTCCGACCTCAAGGTCACCGGATCTTTCAGCGAATAAAAAAGCGTCTTGTTATCCTGTGCCCAAACAGCGCCGCCTGTTGTATTTTTGATACGATCGGACAAAATTTCCCCAGTGATCAGATCTTTAATTTGAAGTGTGTATTGCCTCCTGGAAACGGTATCGATACCGAAAGCGGCCAATTGGTTGTCGGGACTTATGGCCACTCCGCCCAAATTGAAATACTCGTGGCCTTGGGCCATTTCATTACAATTGAAAATTATTTCCTCGGTCGCTTTTTCGGACCCCTTACGACGGCCATAAATGGGATATTCCTTTCCTTTTTTATAACGGGTGGAATACCAATATCCGTTATGTTTGTAGGGCACCGAGGAATCATCTTCCTTTATCCTGCCCTTCATTTCCTTGAAAAGGGATTTTTGAAACTCGGAGGTATGGTCCGTCAATGCCTTGTAGTAGGCGTTTTCCTGTTCCAAATAGGCGATGACCTCCGGGTTTTCCCTGTCGTTCAACCAATAATAATCATCTATCCTTAGGTCTTTGTGATTTTCCAACCTATGTGGTATTTTCTTGGCCTGAGGTTTCCTCGTTCCTGTCATCCTAATCTTTGATTTTAAAAAAGCCAAAAGTAAGGAATTATACTCCAATGGAAACCGGTATGTTTCTTTCTGTACCAGTCCAGTACCTGTTAAACGTGCGTTTATTTTTCCAGGCGTTAGAATAGTTAGGCTATTTAGTCCATACCAGAATTGTTTGCCAAAGTAAAATGAAGCCCCATTTTCTGGCATTCCTTTCGGAGGAAGTACAAACAAAGATCAAAAGATGGGATAAAAAAAGGCCTATTTATCAATAAGCCTTTTGATATGGAGAGCGGGAAGTCGTAAAACCGACCCAAGTGAAAGATTCGGGTATGGGTCACTTTGATCGGGTTACCCGTTATACCGCTATCCAAATATTCAACACAAGTAGAAAAGTATTTACTATAACACTGATTATGAGCATGTCGAAAACCATTTTGGATTTAAGTTGGGCCAAAATTGCTGCATTGTACAACATGGATAATAGGATGCAGATTCCAAGCTGCAGAATGTAGAACGGACCTTTGGCAGCCAAGATCATCATAGCCGCCACGGAACCAATACAACTTTGAAAAATGACCGATAAGGGAACATATTCCCAATATAAAGTTTTAAAATCGAGCAATAACTTGTTATATACCGCCATGGTTTTGTAATTTAGAATTTTCGGCAAAGATCGGTCCCAGACCACACCTATTTTATGATTTTAATCATAATAAAAGACATTTTTGTCCTTTATTTGCAAATAAACATGATTGACCTAGACGTTTTATTAGAATTTAAGGCAGAGGAAATAACCTATAAAAAGGATGATCTAATCCTGAATGAAGGAAAAAGAGCCGACTTTTACTATCAGATTTCAACGGGTCAGGTAAAAATGTTCAATATCACGGAAGACGGAAAGGAATTTGTCCAGGGAATCTTTGGTGCCGGGGACAGTTTTGCGGAACCGCCATTGTTCGGGGATTTTCTTTACCCCGCTTCGGCGGCAGCTACGACGGATGCATGCCTATATCGATTGCCGAAGGATCAGTTCATGGAATTATTACGGAAACATCCGAATATTCATTTAAAATTTACCCAAATACTGTGCAACAGGCTCCTATACAAATCCATGATCATGAAGGAAGTATCGGTATATCCACCCGAACACCGGATACTTTCCTTGCTGGGTTATCTAAAAAACGAAAATAGTCCGAATCTGCCCTACCAGGTAAAATTGACCCGCCAGGGTATTGCCGAACTTACGGGAATGCGGGTTGAAACCGTGATCAGGGCCATTAAAAAGCTGGGGGCCGAAAAAAAACTAACCTTAAAGGGATCTAAAATTTGGGTTTGAATCGCAACGCCCGTCAACCCTATTGTTTAGAAGAACAGCTTTCACTCAAAGTCAATCGCAATTGTATTATCGTCCGGTCTTCGGTCTATAAGTTTGTTGTACGGGTCTATACCGGCTTTTACGGGTTCGCCACGAACTTTTATCGTTATGGTCTTCTCCCCTGGAGCTAACTTATACTTCTTCAGGAATAAGGGATTGATTCTCGACTTTCCGTTTTTATCCTTATCCTCGGCAGCAAATACCCCTACATCGATGTAATCCCCAGCATATTTTGCATTGATCTCCATTCCCAGACTATCCGCATAGATTTTTTGCGAAGTCAATTTCAAGGTTACTTCATAGGTGCCATCATCCAATTTTTTACCTTTTGCCTCCTCCGTTTTATTTTCGTAAAGGGTGATCTTTTCCCAAGTATCCTCCAGGTAATACTGAAGACTATCCGGGGTTGCTTTCTTTAGATACCGGTACAGGTCATGGCTGCCCGCAAAAGGTGGATTTTCCTTAAAGGCAAATTCGTCCCGAAAATCATGGAGGGCTTGGTTCATGGTACTGTCCCCAACAAAATCCCGAAGTCCGTACAATATCAAACTGCCTTTGTTATACCATTGATAGGGGCGATTGCAGTTAATAAAGGTGTTTTCCTTTTTATTTTCCGATGCCCGACCTCTTAAATAATCGTCTAGTTCATCCTTTAAAAAACGCTCCATATTGTTCTTGCCGTATCTCCGTTCCGCCAATACAAGTGCAGAATACTCCGCCAGCGATTCCGAAATAAGGTTAGAGCCCCTTGTATAATTTGGGGATACCTGGTGGCCCCACCACTGATGGGCCAGCTCGTGAGCGGTTACCCAGTAACAATAATCGAAATCATTGGGATCATCAAAATCGGCGATCCAACCGAAACTCTCGGCAAAGGGAACCGTATTGGGAAACGATTGTGCAAAACTGGCATAGCGTGGGAACTCCAACAATCTGATCTGGCGGAATTGATAGGGGCCATACGCCTCTGAGTAATAATCTATACCGTCCTTGAATGCAGCGACAAACCTATCAATATTATAGCTATGGGGGGCGTGGTGGAAAATTTGAATCTTTACATCATTGCCGTTTGGAATTTTGGCCATATCCTCATATACTTCATATTTGGCGGATACCAAATTATAAAAAAGACCGATTTTACCGTCCTGTACATAATGGAAATACCGCCTTTCCCCATCCATCCATTCCTTTTGCAAATATCCGGGTGCAATGGCGATCTGATCTTTAGATGTGCTCACCGTCGCCTCAAAAGTAACCAGGTCCGCATCATCGTTAAAGAGAAAAGTTTTCCGTCCATAAACATCATCGTACGGAGGAAGGTCGTCTGGCTTTTGGGGCAGGCCATATTTTTTACGCTTTTCATCACTTTCCAGTTCAAGGCTTTGGTCGTAACCTATATTCGGAAGACTACCTCCCATAAATGTACCATTGTGAACTACTTCCCTACTGTACCCATTATTCACAAATCCGGTATTTATGATGGCCGAAGCTATTTGTAGTTCCAAGGTATCCCCGGGTTGCATTGGTCTGGGCAGGGCATATATCTTGTACCAGGGTTTGTCTCCTTTTCTTCCAAACCATTGTAAAATAGGTTTATCATACTTTAAAGGATACCTGTAATTCAAAGTATCCCCTTGATAAATGGCATGGAAATAACTTAGGTCAGGGGATAATAAATGCAGCGAATCTATTGCCTTGTCCGTTTTATTGACCATTAAAACGGTGGTCAGACTATAAGCGTCCCTTTCTTTGGGAAAAATGTCGGCATGCACGTTTACATCCAAAATTTTGGGTTGGGGAATAAACTCGTATTGTTTCAATTGCTTTTCATATGCGGCCTGTCTTTTTTCTTGATCCTTCTCCGTAAGATAAGGATTGGTATATACTACGGTTTTAAAAATGTAACCCCCGAGAATAAAAGCTATGAACAACAATCCGTAAGAAGTCAATGCTGTGGAAGAAAACAAACGGGATTTTGCCTGGGACAACCGGCTTTTAAAACCAACATCCGTACCTCTAGTAAAAGTGAGGGAAAAGAACAAGATCAAGAAAAGTCCAATGGCCGTCCAAAATAAATTGTACCACAGCAGCGGATTCCCAAAATGTCCCAGGCCATTCATATCGGACCAGATATATTCCGGTTTATAAGAAAAGAAAAACAGATTGAAATTATAGTCCAAAAATATCCTCAATACAATCATTACCAACCAAATACCTATACTTATGGCATGTCCCAAAAACTTACTGTTCACCAAGAGATGAACTGCAAATACGAGCATCAGCATTTGCAAATAATCCGGAAAGGAAATCAAATAGCTATCTACCAGATAAACTCCGAGGTCATAATCAAAATAACCCTTTAAAGTCTGCACAACGAGTCCTACCACGATCGGAATAGAGGTAAGAAAAAAGCAAATGGCCGCCATGCCAAAAAATTTGGAACCAATAACTACTCCGTCTTTAACGGGGAAGGTATCGCTTATGGAAGCATATCCCGTTGAGCGTTCCCTATGCAAGGTTTCTCCCCCAAAGAACACGAGAATGATAAAAACAAAAATCACATAGTCATACCCTTTAAACTCCATCAAAAAGGACGTTGAGGGATAGTTACCTACACTATATAGGGTACTGCCGATCCAGAAATCGAGTACCAGAAAAATAATGCCCCCTAATAGAATGGCCCTAAAGTAGCTATCCTTCAGCACATTTTTTATTTCGATTTTGGATAAGGTAAGGAGGCTGCTCCACTGATAAGAGGACGAAAAAGCAGCCTTTATCCTGTTCCCTGTCATTACCGGGGCAACATCGATTTTCTTTTCCTTCTTTCCTTTTTTTGATGCCCCTTGAAAGAAATATTTCAAATTAAAACGCCAGTAGGCGGCTATAAACAACAACACTCCTATCCCGATCCATAGCAAACGGTTATAAAGTAGATTCCCTGAAATGGAAACGAGATAGTGGTTTTGTTCGTAAGGCGTTAAATATTCGGTCTGAAAATTAAATGAATTGATGCCAAGCGGGTCAATAATTTGGACCAAGCCCTTATTTTCAATATCCTGAGCAAGAAAATTGGCGAGAAGGTACACTATAAAAATCAAGATGCCGCCTGAATAAATGGACTTGATGTTCCTGGTAAAAACGATAAGGGCAAAAAAGAGGGTAGCAAAAAACCATAGGTTGGGCACGACCAACGTTAGCCATGGTTGAAAATAAATAAAAAAACTGTTGGGTCCATACCGATCAGCGGGCGTCCATCCAGTGGCAGCCCCGACAATGGATCCCAGGTACATTCCAACGATAACTCCCAACGAAATAAAAAGCAGGGTGACAAAAGAACCCCAAAATCGGCCCATAAAATAGGCGCCTTTACTTATGGGAAGGCTGAAAAGAAAAGTACCTGTCTTGTGTTCTATATCCCGATATATGGGAACCCCCATTACTGCAGATGCAATAATAATTCCAAAGAGGGATATCAATAGTTCCAAATTGGCCAGATTGATCGGTGCGTTATGGTATACCTTGTCCGTTGCCGGTGTACTTCCAGATGCGAATAATAATAGGCTAACAACAAGCAATAGCCCAAAATACATATAAGTGGCAGGTCTGGAGAACCTGTAACGCAGTTCGAATAGAAAGATGTTAAAAAACATAAAGTTGTAATTAAAGGGTGGCAGGATCCATTACGTTGGCGATATGGCTGAAATACACATCTTCCAGATTGGGGTCGGATGGTTCAAAACCATCGCCCGGATCGGCATCGGCCTCTATTCTCATGGCCAATTTCCCTTCTTTGAGCTTCGTGGAAATCACCTTGTATTTCTCTTTGTTAATGTCGAGCTCATTTTTTGAAATAATTTTTACAAAAATTTTGTCCTGAAGTAGCTTGATACCATCCGAAGGTTTTCCCTCCATTAGTACTTCGCCTTCACTAATAATGGCCATTTGCGAGCATAGTGTACTCACATCTTCCACGATATGGGTAGAAAGTATTACAATGGTATTCTCCCCAATTTCACTCAGGAGGTTATAAAACCGGTTCCTTTCGGTAGGATCTAGTCCGGCCGTTGGCTCATCCACAATAATCAAAGATGGACTACCGGCCAGGGCCTGGGCAATACCAAAACGTTGGCGCATACCGCCCGAGTAGGTACCCAGTGCTTTTTTTCGATGCTGGTAAAGGTTAACCTTTAATAATAAATCATGTACCAGTTCCTTCCGATCACTACGGCTGGCAATTCCCTTCATCTGGGCAATATGATTGAGCATCACTTCACCGCTTATACGGGGATAAAGACCGAAATCTTGAGGTAAATACCCCAACCTTTCCCTGATGGCCTGGGGTTGCTCCATCACGTTGATATCATCGAGCATAATGATACCGGTGTCCGCATCTTGAAGGGTGGCAATGGTACGCATAAGACTGGATTTACCAGCCCCGTTGGGACCGAGAAGTCCGAACATACCCTGTGGAATCGTTAAATTGATATTTTTTAATGCCTGAACCCCGTTGGGGTAGGTCTTTGAAAGGTCTTGAATGGTTAATTTCATAACAAAATGGTTGGTTAATAGATGGTATCTAATTGGTTATTAGATGGGTAAGGTAATGAATTTATTTATAGAATTCCATATTGGTTTCAATTTTCATAAGCACATTGGCACCATGTATGATTTGCAAGGATGCTTTTGGGGATGTATTAAAATAACAAGCACATTTTTCCCGAATAATCCCTATTTTTGGGCATGATTTCCATTGTCCTTATCGGTACAGGTAGCGTGGCCAGACATTTGTTCGACACCTTTATGCTTTACAGTGAAATTAAGGTCGTACAGGTTATGGGGAGGAATAAGGAAGAACTGGCCTATTTTGGATCCTACTCCAAATTCACTACCAATTTCGACAAACCTAAACCAGCTGATGTTTGTATCCTTGCGGTAAGTGATAATGCTATCCCAATTATTTCCCGATCAATGACAAATTATAGCGGGTTGGTTGTCCACACTTCTGGTAGCGTACCTATGGATGTTTTGTCCGATCATGATCCCAAAGGGGTTTTTTATCCATTGCAGACTTTTAGCAAGAACAGAAAAATTGATTTTAAGAAAGTTCCGATCTGCTTGGAAGCAAATCGCAAAGAGGATTTTGAATTGCTACAACATTTGGCGCACCTTATCTCGGACCACGTGCATGAAATAACCTCGGAACAACGAAAATCCCTTCATTTGGCGGCGGTGTTTGTCAATAATTTTACCAATCACCTGTATCAAATTGGGAGTTCAATTTGTGGGAGCAACAACGTCCCTTTTGAAATCTTAAAACCCTTGATTCGTGAAACGGCTGCCAAAATTGAAGAACTGTCCCCCCATGATGCGCAAACCGGTCCCGCAAGGCGAGGCGACATATATACGGTCAAACAACATTTGGGCGAACTAAAAAATGATGATTTCATCCAAATATATGAACTCATGAGTCGGTCAATAGAAAAGGAATATCAAGGAAAATAGAAGTAAGACGCAGTATATGGGAAGTTGGAATAATATGAATATTGGTAATAACCACTTTATCCCTTTTCTATATTCTGATTTAATATACTCCGATCAGAAACCAACAAGTGAAATCTTCCAAAATGGAAAAAAACTATAAAGAATATTTAAAGGACATCACCACCTTTGTTTTTGATGTGGACGGAGTCTTTACGGATGGATCTATACTTATTACCACTAGTGGGGAAATGCTTCGCAAAATGAGCGTCAAGGACGGGTATGCCCTTAAAACGGCCATCCAGAAAGGGTACAACGTATGTATTATTTCTGGGGGCACCAATGAAGGGGTTAGGGAACGCCTTAGGGGACTCGGGGTTACCGACATTTATATGGGGGCCCACCACAAGGAGGAGCCGCTTTTGGAATATCTAGATATATACGGCATCAAACCGGAAAACGTCCTTTATATGGGAGACGATTTGCCAGATATACCCCCGATGTTAAAGGTTGCTATGCCCACGGCACCGCAAAATGCCGTTCCCGAAGTCAAAGCTGCTTCCAAGTACGTTTCCCATAAAAACGGGGGCGATGGTTGCGTAAGAGACGTGATAGAGCAGGTATTGAAAGTCCGTGGGGATTGGTATGGAAATTTTGATGCCCAAAATGATTAATGCCATGTTCGCCGAAGTACCAAAATCCTTTAAAATCATTCTAGCATCGGGATCCCCTAGACGGCAACAGTTTTTTAAAGAAATTGGACTGGAGGTCGACGTTCGGTTAAGGGCGATCAAAGAGAATTATCCGGAAAATTTAAAGGCCGGCGAAATTCCCAATTATTTGGCGCAACTCAAGGCCATGGCATTTGATAAAACCCTATCGCCAGATGAGATTTTGATTACCTCGGATACCGTAGTCTGGCACAAAAACAAGGCCTTGGGCAAACCCTCCGACGAAATGGACGCTATCTCCATGCTAATGTCACTCTCCGATGACTGGCATGAGGTAATCACATCGGTCTGTTTTACTACTTTGAAGACCCAAAAGACGGTAAAACACACCACGAGGGTAAAGTTTCGGGTGCTGACCGAAAAGGAAATACGATATTATGTCCAGAATTTCCACCCCTATGACAAGGCCGGCGGATATGGTATTCAGGAATGGATCGGTCTTGTGGGAATCGAAGAAATACAGGGGTCCTATACCAATGTGGTAGGGCTGCCAACACATCTGGTTTACGCCACCCTAACAGAATTGATGGGGTCATCACTCATGGATAATATAGAAAAAAACAAATTGTCATGAAATCATATATCTTAAATCATCCTCTAACCGTGGCGCTTCTGGGCGGTTTTTTTCTGTTCACGGGCTGCAACGGGAAGGACCAACAAAAAATGGGATCGGTAGACCGTAATAACCAACCTGTCAGTACTGCCAAAAAGAAGGTGTTGTCCCAAGAGTTTAAGGATTATTGGTTTGGTGGAAAGGCAGAAATTACTTCGTATGAATTAGAGCAGGCCCGTTATGGGGAAATGAGGCAGGGAAAATCGGTATTGATCTTTGTTACGGAACCATTTTTGGCCAAGGAGCAGGTAAAGGCAGATGAACACCATGTGGACAATGTAACCGTTTTAAAGCTCAACAGCACCAAAAATTTTATAACCGGAATTTATCCCTATTCCATAATGAGCAGCTGTTTTTATCCGATTTGGGACAATCAGCACGCGATTAAAGTATCATCCTCTATTCAGGAATGGTGCGGACAGCAATATATACAACTTAACAATAGAGCAAATTTTGAGGTCGTTTCCCACTCCTATTTTGAAGGTGAGGCAGACCAAAACCTTTATTTGCCCCAAGGAATACTTGAAGATGAACTGTGGGCCAAAATTAGGATAGACCCGAAGGATCTTCCGAACGAAAATTTACATATTATTCCTTCCTTGGAGTATTTAAAACTGAACCACAAGGAAATAAGGGCCTATGATGCAACAATCACTTCAAGTAGTGGAGATGGCTTGGACACGTATGAAATTTATTACCCAGAGCTTCAACGCCGTTTAAAAATAAACTTTTCCACTGAGTTTCCTTATACTATAGAAAGTTGGTCCGAAACCGCTCCCAGTGGTATGGGGCCCACTTCAAAAATTCTTACATCCACCTCTAAAAAAATTAAAACAATTACCACAGCATATTGGCAGGAAAACAAAAATAGTGACCTATTTTTGCGTGATACTTTGGGATTATGAATTATTTGGAAGAATACTTTATCGCATACAAAAGTGAGCTATGGGGCACGTTAATATCGATTGGCGTACTCCTCCTCCTTAAATACATAATCGCAAAGATGATCCGTAAAGTAGGGAAAATCAGTGACCTGAACGAGGTACGGACCCGATTGATCATCAAGTACGTCTCCATTGGATTGACGGGATTCGGCATTGTAGCCCTAATTACCGTTTGGGGAGTCGATTTTAGCGAATTAGGGGTGTTGCTTTCTTCGGTCTTTGCCGTAATTGGTGTGGCATTGTTCGCCCAATGGTCAATTCTCAGCAATATAACCGCTGGCGTTATCCTTTTCTTTTCGTTTCCCTTTAAAATCGGGGACCGTATAAAAATATTGGATAAAGAGATTGTTGAAAAGGAAAACGAAGAGCGGGAAACCTATGTCATTGAGGATATAAGGGCATTTCATATGCATCTAAGAAACGCAAAAGGGGAATTGCTCACTTACCCTAATAATCTTATGCTACAAAAGGCGGTGGCCTTGATAGACACCTATGAACATACACACGAGGGCAGTGAGGCCTTATAGGTTGTTAAAGAAAATCTAAATGTCAACCCTAAACAGTTAATCTTCCTATATTTGGAAACCAACTATAAATCAATACTATGCGTCGAATTTTGGTGTTTTTTATCGGGACCGTTCTTTGCACCCTTCCCATTTGGGCACAACTACCATCCGAAAAAAGCTCCACGGAGATATTCGAATCGATCCAAAAACTAAATTTCTTGGGTACCGCACTTTATGTTGGGGCCCATCCAGACGACGAGAATACCAGACTCATCTCCTATTTATCCAATGAAACAAAAGCACGGGTGGCCTATCTCTCCATGACCCGTGGGGATGGTGGACAAAACCTTATAGGTCCGGAACTAAGGGAATTGTTGGGAGTACTGAGGACGGAAGAACTTTTGGCAGCTCGTAGCATTGACGGTGGGGAACAATTTTTCACCCGGGCAAACGACTTTGGTTATTCCAAAAATCCTGACGAAACTTTTAATATTTGGAACAAGAAGGAAGTTTTAAGTGATGTGGTATGGGTTATTCGAAATTTTAAGCCCGATGTGATCATCAACCGTTTTGACAATAGAACCCCCGGAACCACCCATGGGCATCACACGGCATCTGCTATGCTGAGCGTGGAAGCGTTCGATAAAACCAATGATCCTAATGCATATCCAGAACAGTTGAAGCTTACCCAACTTTGGCAACCCAAACGCCTGTTTTTTAACACCTCCTGGTGGTTTTATGGAAGCGAGGACAAGTTTAAAAAAGCCAGCAAGGCAAAACTGACCGCTATGAACATAGGGGTATATTACCCATTAAAAGGACTTTCAAATACGGAAATTGCCGCATTGGCCAGCAGTCAGCACCGTTGTCAAGGATTTGGCCGCATGGGATCACGGGGAAACGAAATGGAATATGTTGAGCTGCTTAAAGGAACCATGCCCCAAGGGGCGGACAATATATTTCAAGGTATCAACACCACTTGGTCCCGTGTGGAAGGCGGTGAGGATATAGGAACAATTCTATACGGGATCGAAAAGAATTACAATTTCACCGATCCCTCCACACATCTGCCCCAATTGTTGGAGGCCTATAAATTGATCCAAAAAATTCCGGATCTCCATTGGAGAACGTTGAAATCCTTGGAGCTTAAGAAAATAATAACCGAGGTGACGGGGCTTTATCTTGAAGCATCGGCCAGCGTACCAGCCACGGATCCTGGCAGCGCAATAGAGGTTCATGTGGAAACGACCAACAGAAGCAATTCGGATATCACCTTAAGATCGATTACCCTTTCCCCTACCAATTCCGGCATAGCTCCAAATATTAAACTTGGTGACAATGTTCGAGAGACATTTGAAATTCCGTTGCAAGTTCCTTTAAACACCCCGTACTCAAGTCCCTACTGGCTTACCGAAAAAGGTAGTTTGGGCATGTATACGGTAAACGAACAAGAGTTGATTGGCAGGCCAGAGACGCCACCCGCCTTTACCGCACACTTTATTTTAGAGTTTAACGGAATTGAAATTCCCGTTGATCTTCCCGTAAATTACCATTATGCAAAGCCGGACAAAGGAGAGATCTATCAGCCATTTGAGGTACTTCCGAAGGCTACTGCACGGTTGCTGGACAAAGTGATCATATTTGCCAATCGGGATTCCAAGTCCATCCCTGTCAAGGTAAAGGCCGGTGAAGGAAATATAACCGGAATAGTACAATTAAAAGTCCCCAAGGGCTGGCAGGTATCACCCAATGAAATTGATTTTTCCATTGCCCAAAAAGGGGATGAAAAAACCGTTCTGTTTACTGTCGTACCACCACAAAACGAAGATGAAGGAACCATTTCACCCGTTGTTACCGTGGACCATAAACAATATACACAGGAACTGGTATTTATAGACTACGATCACGTTCCCAAGCAATCTGTCCTACAACCCGCCCTTGCCAATGTGGTGCGGCTCGATATTCAAAAGATCGGGGAATCGATAGGATACATAATGGGTGCGGGGGACGAGGTTCCCGAGAGCTTAAGACAAATTGGTTACAACGTACAACTATTGGATCCGAAAAATATTACAACCGGGTCACTTTCCAAATATGATGCTGTGGTAATAGGTATTCGGGCCTACAACGTACTTGACGAACTGAAATTTAAACAACCCATTTTATTGGATTATGTTAAAAATGGTGGCAATCTAATTGTGCAGTACAACACAGCTGGTAGAAACGACCCTGGATTGGACTATCTTGCCCCCTACCAACTCACCCTTTCAAGGGACCGGGTAACGGACGAGAACTCTCCAGTTAAAATTTTGGATCCCAAAAATTCACTGGTCAACTTTCCCAATAAGATAACGCAAAAGGATTTTGAAGGCTGGGTACAGGAACGGGGACTTTACTTCCCAAACAGTTGGGGCAAGGAATTTACCCCTATTTTTTCTATGGAGGACCAAGGGGAATCTCCCAAAAAGGGAAGTCTTTTGGTAGCCCCCTATGGAAAAGGGCATTATATTTATACCGGACTTAGTTTTTTTCGCGAATTACCTGCTGGTGTGCCCGGGGCATACAGAATTTTTGCCAACATGCTTTCTGTAGGGAAAGAGAAATTGGAGCAACAAGTTAATTTGAAAGGATAATATGCAAGACAAGTTTGTTTGGAAAAAGGAATACACCCTGTTGATAATCCTTAATACCATCTACATTGTGATTTTTTATTTTATTATGATAGGAAATAGGTAGGGTATGGGAGCACTGGATTGGAGCATACTTGCGGGAACGCTATTGTTTATAGTCGGGTATGGGGTTTGGAAGACCAAGGGCAGCAAGGATGTAAACGATTATATTTTGGGTGGTAACGAAGCCAAATGGTGGACAATAGGTTTATCCGTTATGGCAACACAGGCCAGTGCCATCACTTTTTTGTCCACCCCAGGACAAGCTTTCCATGACGGGATGGGATTTGTGCAGTTCTATTTTGGACTGCCCTTGGCAATGATTATTGTCTGCATCGTTTTTGTTCCAATTTATCATCGTTTAAAGGTTTATACCGCTTATGAATTATTGGAGCAACGATTTGATCTTAAAACACGGACCCTCGCCGCATTTTTATTTTTGATCCAACGGGGTTTAGGTGCGGGAATTACCATTTATGCGCCTTCAATTATCCTTTCGGCGGTGTTGGGGTGGAACCTTCATACTTTGAACATTATTATTGGCGTATTGGTCATTATTTATACGGTTTCTGGTGGCACACGGGCGGTAAGTGTCACCCAAAAGCAGCAGATGTTCGTAATAATGACCGGGATGTTTATAGCCTTCTTTTTTATCCTAGGGTATTTACCGGCCGATATCACCTTTAGCAAGGCCTTGAAAATTGCTGGTGCAAGCGATAAACTCAATATTCTCGATTTCAGTTTTGACACCCAGAGTCGGTACACTTTTTGGAGTGGTATTACTGGTGGCCTTTTTTTGCAATTGGCCTATTTTGGAACCGACCAAAGTCAGGTTCAACGTTATTTAACAGGGAAATCCGTCAAGGAAAGCCAGCTCGGTCTTATCTTTAACGGCCTCCTTAAAATTCCGATGCAATTTTTCATCCTGTTGGTCGGGGTAATGGTTTTTGTATTCTATCAGTATAACCCTTCTCCCCTTAATTTTAATCCTGCTGCTACCAACGCTATTTTGGCCACCCCATATGGAAACGATTATCAATTGTTGGAAAAGGGACACGAAGAATTGGAGGAGACAAAGAAAATGGCCCAAAACAAATATTCGGCGGCTCTGGACCTGAAGGAATATGCCGCTACTATTGAAGCCAAAAAAGGAATTATAGAAATCAACAATAAGGAAAGAAGCAGCAGGGAGGCGGCACGTACTTTAATACATAAAGCGTCCCCAACTGTGGAAACCAATGATAAGGACTATGTGTTTATACATTTTATCCTCAATTACCTCCCAAAGGGCCTTATTGGACTTTTACTAGCGGTTATTCTTTCAGCGGCAATGTCTTCCACGGCCTCGGAGTTGAATGCATTGGGCACCATTACCTCCCTAGACTTGTATAAGCGGAATAAGAAAGGGGATTTTTCACCAAAGCACTACGTAGTCGCCTCAAAATTGTTCACCTTGCTTTGGGGCATAATCGCCATATGTTTTGCAAACGTTGCCAACCTGTTCGACAATCTGATACAACTGGTAAACATCATTGGATCCATTTTTTACGGCACTGTCCTCGGTATATTTCTATTGGCCTTTTTCTTTAAGTACGTTAAGGGGAATGCCGTTTTTATAGCTGCCATAATCACACAGGTCATCGTTATAATAGGGTGGAAACTGGATTGGATGTCCTATCTATGGCTCAATGTCTTTGGATGCGTTTTGGTCATAACGTTGGCCAGTCTCTTCGAAGGATTCGACAGGTTGTTGAAACGTCCACCCATACAGACTTAAAATTAAATCATGGTTTTTTCAATGATACCTTGATGCCGTGTGGCAGTTGATGGTTTGTAGGGATGTAGCGCTTCCGTTTCATTCCAGTATATTACAGAACAATTCATATGGAGACGCAATCATTGCGTCTCTACGACAATAGATATCACCTCAATATATTTATTCCCAGCTTTCCATCGACATTATGGTTTTGGGATTGCCCGCAAATTTTTGGGGCCTATTTCCCCCGCTATTACGGATTCATTGCGGAAGCATTTCTTGCCAGCTCCGCTTCATCTTCCTTGCCACCCAATTGGGAGTCCAGATAAAGTAAAGATTCGTTTGATGCCTTTGGCCCACCTGCAATTTTTAATTTATCCAAGAGATCAAGTGCCAAAGTTTCTTCCTCTATTTGTTCCTTTACGAACCATTGGGCAAAATTCCAGGTAGACCAATCCTTTTCCTCCTGGGCCAAGGAAACGATTTGATAAATTGCGGTGGTGTTCTCCACTTCGTGCTTAAAGATATTCTCAAAACACTCCTGTATGTTCTTAGGGTCCTTGGGTGGTGCGGAAATAGCAGAAATTTTGGCCCTTCCCCCCCTATCCAAGATGTATTCCATCACCTTGGTCATATGATTTCTTTCCTCTTGGGAGTGTCTAAAAAGGAAGTTGGAAATACCTGAAAAGCCTTCGCTATCCGCCCATGCACCGTAAGAAAGATATATCTGTGCCGCATTGGCCTCTTTAGCAAGTTGTTTGTTCAATATCTCCTCTATCGGCTTGGATAATCTATTTGTGTTCATTGTGTAATTTGTTTTCTTTCGAACAAATTAACAACAACTTCCAAAGAAAGGCGTGCGTTTTCGAATCAAACAATAACTCAATTGGAAACAATATCAGTAAAATATACGGTCATCGATTCAACTACTTCTAAGTTGCCTTTTCAATTCGTCCATGGACTCCTGCAATTGTCTCAACAAGCCGGTTTCGGTCGATGCGTCTACCCCAAAGGTAATCTTGCTGCTTACCTGCCACATTTCCTGAATTTGGCTGGCCTCTACCGTATAGGGTGGATAATTGTGATTCAAGGAGATTAGTGAGATTTTAGTGGTAATGGGCGATTTTTCCACTTTTTTGACCAAAACGGCATCCTCCAGAACAACCACATAGATTTTGTTGGGACTGATATCGTCCAAACTTTCTACAGCTTTCGCCAATACCCATTCCCCCGGGCGCAGATTGGGCAGCATGCTATCCCCTTCCACCTGGAAACCACGATAGGTTGCGTTTCTAAATTCCGGCAATGGGAGATCAAACGCCGGTAATTGTCGGTACCAAGAGGCATCCTGTATGTTTTGGGGGTAGCCGGCAGCGGCCTTGGCATTTACCAGGACCATGTTTTCCTTATCCGAACTATCTACCGTCACCACTTTGGGTATGACGTTGGCATTGGAGGTTGCCAAGTGTTTTTGTTCGCTTTCCCCGAACAACCATAACGGGTTTATCTTGAACCTTCCGAGCAGCTCCATAACGACCTTGCCGGATAATTTTGTTCTTCCCCTTTCTATATCTGCCGTTGTATTGGGAATCCCCAGAAGATTGGCGAATTCGGATTGCGTACACCCCAGTTCCCTACGTACCTCTACAAAGCGTCTAACTTCAATGGCCAATTCATTTTCCATACCCAAATATATCCCTTTTTAGGATATAATCCAAAATCACATGGAATATTTCCATTAAAACCACCTTCGTACTTGGATACAGTATTGTTGATAGGATTTTCCGAATTTGGATGCGAGGGTCTTTTCCTCAAGGGCAATCTGAAAATTGTTCATAAATGCCACAAAAGCGGCTGCCAAAAGACTATTAAAAGCATTCCCCAGCCATAGGCCCCATGCCAATAAAATAAGCAATAAGGCCAAATACATCGGATTTCTAGAATAGCTGTAAATTCCCCCAGTAACCAATGAGGTCGCTTTTGAAGGGTCCATTGGGTTTGAGGTGGTGCTGAATTTTTGAAATTGCCATTTGGCCGCAACCACTAAGATGACCGCAATTGCAGTTAACGTATAAATAAGAAACTCTCTACCGAAGAAATCGAAATTCCCAACGGGCAAGAACCGATTCAATACGTACATGGCGGCGCCAAAAATCAAAGCTACTACGGGAGGCGGAATCCTTAATTGCATATCTGAATTTTAAGTTAATAAATTTACTATTTTTGCCCAACTATTTTGCAATATTGCGAAACAAACCAACCAAGACCAAATTGCAGTGATTCTTATGAAGCTTGTCTTCGCCACCCATAATTCCAATAAGTTCAAGGAAGTTGTACAACTTATCCCTCCTTCTATTCAGTTGTTATCGCTTAATGATATTGGTTGTTACGATGAAATTCCCGAAACCGGAAATACTTTGGAGGAAAATGCCAAGTTGAAAGCCGATTTTGTGACCGAGAATTATGGTCTTCCATGTTTTGCGGACGATACCGGACTTTTAGTAGATGCGCTGCACGGCGACCCAGGAGTCCATTCTGCCCGTTATGCCGGGGAACAAAAAAATTCCGAGGACAATATAGACAAACTTTTGGCCAAGCTTAAGGATATAGCACAAAGGTCTGCAAGATTCAAAACCATTCTTGCCCTTAATCTGGAAAATCAATCAATTCTTTTTTCAGGGGTCGTTGAAGGTGATATAACGCTAAAAAGAAGTGGGAATCTAGGGTTTGGGTACGATTCTATTTTCAGGCCAACCGGATACGAAAAAACATTTGCAGAACTCCCTTTGGCGGTAAAAAACAAAATTGGTCACCGGGGAAAAGCCATTTTCCTATTAATCAATCACCTAAAATTACGATATGACAACGAATGAAAACAAGGTCGATCAAATAGTTGTTTCCTCCAATGGCAAACGAACGCAAATGGCAGGGGGTATCCTCATTGTCATTTTTGCTGTATTGATGGGCATAGTGCAACTTGGGAACAGTAATTTGGGAGAGAAAATGATGATAGTACACAATAAGTTGGGAAGTTATTCCAATTGGTACCAATCTAAAAGCATCAAGCAAAACCTAAAGGAAAGCGAACTCGACTATCTACAGACGCTACTGGAAACAGGCATGGTGAACAATGACAAAATAGATGCGGTAAAGGAAAAGATTGAGACCACCAAGTCCAAAGTATTAAAATATGAAGCTGAGAAAACCGAAATTTTGGTGGGATCGTCCAATATTCCAAGGGAATACTGGGCGCAGGATCTTGATGGTGAAATGGGAAAGATCATAGGCGTAAAAGAGTGGTGGGCCCAAGCCGATGCCTATGAAATTGCTGCGCAGAAGTTCGACCTGGGAGTGCTTTTCTTTCAAATTAGCATTGTTCTGGGGGCGGTGTGCATCATTATGTACGACCATCAAAAAATGCAGAAATTGTTTATCGGCCTAATGGTGGTGTTCGGAATGTTTGGAACATTTATCGCGGCCTACGGCTACAGCCTGATCCCGTAGGTTAAAGTACACCACTAAAGTTCGATTAAAAAAAATCATCCTATTCTTCCTATATTCAGATAATTAACAGTACCTTTGCACGAAATTTTTTAACGCCGCTGGTATAGCATGTGTTGCGCTGAGCATAATGGGTTATGACGATAATCGCTCTATTCAACATACATATTTGCGATTAACAATAACCTTATTATGACAAAATTTGAAGCATTAGGGCTGGACAAGCCCCTATTGGATGCCATTGCCGACCTTGGTTTTGAAACTCCATCAGAAGTACAGGAAAAAGCCATCCCCTTATTATTGGAAGGTGAAATCGATTTGGTTGCTCTGGCACAGACCGGCACGGGTAAGACCGCTGCCTTCGGTTTCCCCCTAATTCAAAAAATAGATAGCACCAGTAGAACTACCCAAGGACTTATCCTATCCCCTACCCGTGAGCTCTGTATGCAGATAACCAACGAAATGCAATTGTACTCCAAATATGTAAAAGGAGTAAATGTAGTTGCCATTTATGGTGGGGCCAGCATTACGGATCAAGCCCGACAAATAAAACGGGGAGCCCAGATCGTTGTTGCTACCCCAGGTAGGATGAAAGATATGATAGGCCGTGGTTTGGTAGATATTTCCAAAATAGATTATTGCATTTTGGACGAAGCCGATGAGATGCTCAATATGGGATTTTATGAGGATATTCAGGATATCCTATCCAATTCCCCGAAAGAAAAATCTACTTGGCTGTTCTCTGCTACCATGCCCAAGGAGGTTTCCATCATCGCCAAAAAATTCATGCATTCCCCTCAAGAAATTACGGTTGGCGACAAAAACGCAGGTACTTCCACCGTGCATCATGAATATTATGTTGTAAGCGGTAGGGACAGGTACAATGGACTAAAGCGGTTGGCCGATGCCAACCCGGATATCTTTTCCGTAGTATTTTGCCGTACCAAAAGGGATACCCAAAAAGTAGCCGAAAGCCTTATTGAAGATGGTTACAACGCAGGGGCGCTCCATGGCGACCTAAGTCAGAACCAACGCGACTTGGTTATGAACGCATTTCGAAAAAAACAGGTACAGATGTTGGTTGCCACCGACGTGGCCGCACGTGGAATCGATGTAGATGATATCACGCACGTGATCAATTATCAATTACCGGACGAGATCGAAACATATACCCACCGGAGTGGAAGAACCGGAAGGGCCGGTAAATCCGGGATTTCCATGGTGATTATTACCCGAAGCGAACTTCGAAAGATCAAATCCATAGAAAGTAAGATCAAGCAGAGTTTTGAGGCTAAAAAGATTCCAACAGGAATGGAAATCTGTGAAATACAGTTGTACCATTTAGCGAATAAAATTAAAGAGACCGAAGTAAACAAGGAGGTCGACAACTATTTACCTGCCATAAATGAAGTTCTAAAAGGATTGGACCGGGAAGAGCTCATTAAAAAAATGATTTCGGTAGAATTCTCCCGATTCTTTAATTATTATAACAAGACCAAAGATCTTAATGTCGAAAGTTCTGGGGAACGGGGTGGTAGAAAAGGAGATCGGGAAGATCGAAATGAGGCTCCGTCAGATGGCTCCGTCCGTTATTTTATAAATATTGGGGAAAAGGATGGATATGATTGGATGTCCCTAAAGGATTTTCTAAGGGATACCGTAAATTTAGGCAAGGACGATGTTTACAAGGTAGATGTAAAGGAAAGTTTTTCATTTTTTAATACGGATGCACAGGTTACGGAAGCCATTTTGAGCACTTTTACGGATTTTAAAGTGGATGGCAGATTTGTTAACGTCGAGATTTCCAAAAACGGCGGCGGCGGTAAAGGCCGGGATCGTAACCGCGGTAAAGATAGGGGCCGAGGTAAGAGAAGAAGTGGAAATCCTGAATGGGCCCATAAAAAGGAATCTTCGGGAAGACGAAGCAAAGGAAAGAAGAACCAGGGGTTCTATTAAGTTAATTGTATATTAAAAGAATACGCTCCGGCGTATTTTTTTAATTTGTTGATTATTTTTAGCGTTGGATTTGCTACATGAGAAAAATTATAATGTTTTGTGTTGTCTTAACAAGTCTTTCTGCTCTTGGCCAGGACAACAATGAAGTTACCGAGGGCGAAAAGTTAAACGCCCTGGTGGTCAATGCGCAATCTGACTTTCCGTTGGAAAGTGTGCATGTTATTAACCTGAACAAAGTAATTGGTACCATTACCAATGAAAAGGGTGAATTTTCTATTACGGCTTCTGCTAACGATACCTTATATTTGTCCTATTTGGGATTTAAAACCCAAAAAATTAGGGTCACAAATGACATGCTCAAGTTCAAAAATACCAAGATCGCGTTGACCGAAATGGCGTATGCGTTGGAAGAAGTCATCGTGACCCCCTATGAATTAACGGGTTTCCTGGAAATCGACGTTAAGAACATACCTATCAACGAGGGCTATCAATACAGCATTTCAGGACTGGAAAAGGGTTATGAAGCTGGAAGCAAAAATCCTAGCGCAGTAACCAAGGTTTTGGGTGCCATTCTCAATCCGGCAGATATGTTGCGCAATCTTTTTGGAAAAGATGCCAAACAGATGAAAAAGCTCCGATTGATGAAACAGGACGATCAAATACGCGATCTATTGGCTTCTAAATTTGACCGTGAACTGCTTACCGAACTACTTCATTTGGAAAAAGTGGATATCGACGACATCCTCACCAATTGCAATTACTCCAGATCGTTTATCGCTACGGCAAACGATCTTCAGATACTGGACGCTATCAGTGGCTGCTATGAGGACTTTAGGGTCTTGAACCGTGGCAAGTAGTCGAATTGATAATTATCCCATTCATAAGGAAAAGGTAATAGAACTTGGAAAAAAGAAATTTTCTATTTCAGTTATCATTTTATAGCTTTAGGGCATAATTAAATCCATCGAATCCAGACATGCGGAAATTACTTGTTGCCATTGCAATAGTATCCTTTATTTTTTCTTGCAAACAGGAAAAAAGTGAGCCTACCAAAGAATCCGTCGTTCTGCAGGATTCCGTCCCTAAACCCAAAAAGACCTCTCCTTTTTTCTGGGAAGGTGCCAACGTTTATTTTTTGTTGACCGATCGCTTTTATAACGGCAATCCTGGAAATGATATAAATTTTGGAAGAACCGATACCACTGGAGTCCTCCGTGGTTTCATGGGCGGCGACATTGCCGGCATAACCAAAAAATTGGAAGAAGGCTATTTTACAAACCTAGGGGTAAATGCCATTTGGTTTTCGCCCCCAGTGGAACAAATACACGGGGTGGTCGACGAAGGTACGGGAAAAACGTATGGTTATCATGGGTATTGGGCCAAGGACTGGACCGCGGTGGATCCCAATTTCGGAACTAAAAAAGACTTGGAAAAGATGGTGAATACCGCGCATTCCAAAGGGATTCGAGTACTTTTGGATGTTGTTATGAACCATACCGGACCTGTAACCGAGGAAGATCCTGTTTGGCCATCAGAATGGGTACGCACTGGTCCTTTGTGCGACTATACCAGTTATTTGTCAACCACCGAATGTACCTTGGTAAAAAACTTACCGGATATTCATACAGAAACCGACGAGGCTGTGGAATTACCTGATGCCCTTCTGGCCAAATGGAAGGATGAAGGGAGGTTGAGCCAGGAATTGGACGAATTGCAGTTGTTCTTTGAACGCACCGGATATTCCAGGGCTCCCCGGTTTTATATAATCAAATGGTTGACAGATTATGTGAACGATTTGGGAATTGATGGATTTAGGGTTGATACGGCAAAGCATGTCAACGAACAATCTTGGTCCGAATTGTATAAGGAAGCGTCCTTTGCCCTGGATTCATGGAGAAAAAGACATCCAGATCAGGTGTTGGACAGTACCCCTTTTTATATGGTTGGTGAGGTTTACGGTTATAATATTTCCAATGGAAGGGAATTTAATTTTGGTGATAAAAAGGTAGATTACTTTAATTACGGATACAAGAGCCTTATCAATTTTGAATTGAAGTCGGACGCCCATAGCGATTATGAAACTGTCTTTAAAAAATACAGTGATCTGCTACAAACCAAACTAAAAGGGAAAAGCGTCCTAAATTATTTGACCTCCCATGATGATATGGATCCGTTTGACAAGGAAAGGAAGTCCCCGTATTACGATGCCAATATTTTGTTGCTTACACCAGGTGCATCCCAGATTTACTATGGTGATGAAACCTCAAGAAGCCTTACTATAGAAGGGGCTGAAGGCGATGCCACCTTGCGGTCGTTTATGAATTGGGCCGAAACGGACAGCCTGCCGGAAAAACAGAAAATCTTGCACTACTGGCAAAAGTTGGGCAAATTCCGACATGACCATCCAGCGGTAGGTGCCGGCATGCATATGCGCTTATCCAAATTGCCCTACGTCTTCAGCAGGACCTTCATAGATGGCGAATTCAAGGATAAGGTCGTTGTGGGCCTGGATTTGCCCAAGGGCAAGAAATCATTAAATGTAAAAGGTTTCTTCGGGGATAAGACCATGTTATACGACACGTTCTCCGAAACAACGGTGGAAGTAACCAACGGACAGGTGACGTTGGATAACGATTTTGACATTGCGTTGTTGGAACTGGCCAAACCATAGCCCTCCCCTATTTTCCCGACTGCATATCATAAATACCTAATCTTTCGTTAAACTAAAAATGGATATCGGTTCCGCCATTCCGTTGGTGTAACTTTGAATCCGATTTTTGTTGTACAAATTTGTAACGGTGAATAGAAGAAACTTTATTCTTAAAATCCTTTCATTATTTTCCTTGACCCTCGGAATGATCGTTCTAGATGCATTTTGGTTTGAGCGATATATTATCCAATGGAATAAATTTGATATTTCCGAAAGGGGTTCCGACAAAATAAAGACTGTCCAATTAACAGATCTTCACATCGATGAAATCCTTTCCTTCCACCATTCCATAGCCAAAAGAATCAACCGGGAACGGCCCGATCTGATTTTTATTACGGGCGATTCCGTTAACCGGACCAGTAAGCTGCGCATATTTGAGGAATTCCTAAAACTTATCGACCCAAAAATCCAAAAGATCGCGATCATGGGCAATAAGGAATACGAAGCAAAAGTCGATATTGATTTGTTCAAAAGAATATTGGAAGCCCATAACGGAAGACTTTTGATCAATGAGGCCATCGTATTTAAACGAAAAGGCAGGAACATCAACATTATAGGGCTTGATGATTACATTGGTTCCAACCCAGATTATTATACTACGGCCAAAAATTTGGATAAAACACTGGAAACGATAGTGCTGAACCATTGCCCCCAATATAGGGACGATATTGAACGGATCAATCGAGGTCTAAAAATAAATTTAAAGGCCATACTTTGTGGTCATACCCATGGGGGACAAATCACATTTTTTGGACAGCCGTTTATTACGCCAAAAGGAAGTGGCAGATATGTAAAAGGATGGTATAGGTCCAAAGAGACCAAAATGTATGTTTCTAAAGGTGTAGGTACGACCGTTTTCCCAATTCGTTTTTGGTGCAGGGCCGAAGCCACAATCTTTTATGTTTAACAAAGGCCTATTGTTTATCTGTCGTCATTATACCTGGCCATTATATCCTTTAAACTCCGAATCGATTTTTTGGTCCAATCCAATCGTTTTTCCATTTTCTCATCAGGGGTCAAGGGCCACGACAAATTGGATTGTCGCAATTTGTAGGTTAGGCTCTGTAAAATAATGGCGGCAGAAACCGAAATGTTCAGGCTTTCCGTAAATCCCACCATAGGAACTTTCAAAAAACAATCCGCATTGTCCAATACGGTTTGGCTCAGTCCTTCCTTCTCCGTTCCAAAAAAAAGTGCGGTCTTCGAGTCGAGCTTAAAATCTTCCAACAAACTGGCATCGTGGTGGGGGGTTGTAGCAACGATTTTGTAGCCTTTTTGCCTCAGGGCATCCATACAGGTCAAGGCATCATCATATCGAAATACATCGACCCATTTTTCGGCACCTAGGGAGATATCCTTGTCCAATCGTTTTCCGTATCTGTTTTCAATAACATGGGCCTCTTGGACCCCAAAAACTTCACAGGTCCTAATAACTGCACTTGTATTGTGCATTTGGTACACATCCTCAATAGCTATGGTAATGTATTTGGTCCTTGCTTCCAACACTTGTAAAAAACGGGCCTTTCTTTCTGGGGTTATAAACCCTTCCAGATATTCCAAAAGCTGAAAATTTATCATAGAACTCGGTTAAACTTATTCCTTTGGCTACAAATATCACATTTTACCTCCATATTTAGCCATTTTGGATCGCTTTAAGGCCACTATGTTAGTGATAATTGCCCCATCGGGGCAGAATACGTCCGAACGAAAAGGACGACCAGCCGATACTTTATGTAATAACAAAAAATTTACAAGTGTTCCTGATTCAAAAAATTAATTGGTAATAATGTGTGCACAGTTTATATTTAAATCCCTTCCAAAAGAAATCATTGGATTAATTCATTAGATTGGAAGGTTACCCTTATTTTTAATGTAAAGTAATAAATTTCTACAATGAAAAAGAAAATTGTAATCCTAACGGGTGCGGGAATGAGCGCCGAGAGTGGCCTTAAAACGTTTAGGGATGCGGACGGACTATGGGAAGGTCACGATGTTATGGAAGTTGCCTCCCCCGAAGGGTATAGGAAGAACCCGGAACTGGTCTTGGATTTTTACAACCAAAGAAGAAGGCAACTTTTGAAGGTTGAGCCCAATATGGCCCATTTGGCACTGGCTAAACTCGAAGCATATTACGAGGTGACTATAATTACCCAGAATGTGGACGACCTTCATGAAAGGGCAGGTAGCTCACATGTCGTCCACCTGCATGGAGAGCTGCTCAAAGTGAGGAGCAGCCATAACAAGAATTTAATATTGGATTGGAAAACCGATCTCCATTTGGGCGATTATTGCGAGAACGGATATCAATTGCGACCACATATTGTATGGTTCGGGGAAGAAGTGCCGTTAATGGAACAAGCCATGGAAATTACCCAAAATGCCGATGTGCTAATAATCATTGGGACATCTATGCAGGTATATCCGGCAGCGGGGCTGGTAAATTACGCCCCAAATGAGATTCCAATTTATTTTGTTGATCCCAGGCCCAATATTGGGTCCAGGGATTTCAGGAATCTCAAGGTAATTTCCCAAACAGCTGTAAATGGTGTACCAGATTTGGTCCGGGAATTGATAAAGGGAAATTAAATTAGGAAGTATAAGCAAGTATTAATTGCTGATATCAAATATCCGGGATCTGTAGTGTTTTAAAAAATACACTTTACCTTCCCTGCGTTCAAAACAAAAAGGAAAAAGGAACAGGGCCGTTCCGGATGCAATAATCAAAATGGCTTGCAGATTAATATTCAGATCTTGGGTATAAAAGGCCAATGCTCCCAGAACAATGGAGCAGAGAACGATAAACAACGTACTCTGGGCATGGTTTAGGCCCAGATCTAGCAAACGGTGATGTATATGGTTTTTATCGGCAGTAAAGGGGCTCTTGCCTTGATAGGCCCTAACTACAAATACCCTAAGGGTGTCCATCAACGGATAAAATACAATTGCTATACCTAATATCGCACCATTGCCCAAGGTCTCGGGAATCGCTAAGTTTTGGTTAATACTAATAAAAGAGACACAGAGGTACGCCAACAAAAATCCAACGATCATGGTGCCGGTGTCCCCCATAAAAATCTTCTTTTTGCCAGAAAAATTATAATATAGAAAGGGTACCAGGGCACCCACCAAAGCAAATGCTACCAAGGCTGGCCCTACCAATCCAATAGTAAAGAAAAAAATCCCAAAGGTAAGACTGGATAAAAGTCCGACACTACCAGCTAGGCCATCGATTCCATCAATAAGGTTGTAGGCATTGATCAACAGGACGAAAACAAAGACGGTAAAGCTAACCGAAGGCACATAGGACAATTCCTCCAAGCCAAACACACCACCAAAGCTTTGGATCCTAATATCCATCAATATAATGATCATTAACGAGACCAATATCTGGGAACCAAACTTTTTGCCTGCCGTTAGGATAACCAAATCGTCCTTAACCCCTAAAAAAAACAGGATAATAAGTCCGGCCATTAAGAACATAAGGTCAGAAAGCCTTAGACAGCCACCAATGATTGCGAGAACAAAAAAGACCCCCATAAAAATACCTACACCACCGAGGTTCGGTACTTTTTTGGTGTGTGCGCTCCTAGAACTTGGCACTGCCATAATATCCTTTCTATAAGCCACATAAATAATTGCTGGATAAGCAATTGCAGCTACAATAAAAGAAATGCAGAAAGTAGCAAGAATCCAATATTCAGCTGGCAAATTTGCAAGATATGATTGTATAGTTAATGGCATTATAATGTTCTCTTCATTTACCTTATGTTCGCAAATTTAAATCAAAATAATTTAAAAGGTCATTTTTTCCGATGTACTACGCTTATTTTTTTTGTTGGGGCGGCGAAAAATTCCTATAATTCAAACAGGGCATGTAATCTACAACCTATCCTTCCCGAGGCGCAAGCCCAAAAATAGTTTTAGGACAAAATAAATACTCCCCCACTTTGGAAAATGCGAATAAACCTTTTTCTATTTTTATAGTCCAAGATGCAAATTAAGTCGATTCCATTGGTAGGAGAAGAAACCTTAGTCCATCAATTAAAGCACAAGGATAGTCAGGCCAAGGCTTTTGAAGTATTGTTAGATACCTATAAAGAACGGCTCTACTGGCATATCCGAAGGATAGTGCTGGACCATGACGATGCGGATGACGTGTTACAGAATACGTTTATCAAGGTTTTTAACCACATTGATGGATTTAAAGGGGAAAGCAAACTCTATTCCTGGCTTTATCGCATAGCTACCAATGAAGCATTGACCTTTCTGAAATCAAAATCAAAAAAATTAGGGATTGGCGACGATGACATACAGGAGAGAATGATTGATAGACTAGAGGCCGATGTATATTTTGAAGGGGATGAAATACAATTAAAGTTGCAAAGGGCAATCGCCACTTTACCGGAACGTCAAAAATTGGTATTTAATATGAAATACTATGACGAGTTAAAATATAACGAGATCGCGGAAATTTTGGGAACTTCTGTTGGAGGGCTTAAAGCCTCCTACCACTTGGCCGTAAAGAAATTAGAGGAATATTTAAAAGGGATTTAAATTACCTTGGATCAAGCAAACGAGAAATCCCCTGAAATAATTGTTCCAAAAACAGGTGTTAGGCAACAAAACTAAATACTTTTAGGATTAAACCATTTAGCATACAGACAGTCAAAGTATTAGGATGAAATGAATATGAATTTTCTCCATCATGAAAAAAAATAACAGAAATTCCGGATTTAAGGTGCCCGAACACTATTTTGAGGAGTTCACGGATAGAATTTTGGATAAGGTTGCCCAAACTAGGGATTCCATCAAAGAGGATATACTTCCAAAAGATCAAGGTTTTACCGTTCCACAAGGATATTTTGAAACCTTGAATCAAGAAATTCTTGGAAAGCTTGATAAAAAGGAGTCAAAGGTCATCCCATTGCGTGCCAATAGAAGAATATATTATGCAGTAGCTTCTGTTGCTGCAGGGCTCCTATTGTTCCTGGGATTGAAGTTGTCCCTTGATAAACCATTTACCTTTAGTGATCTGGCGATTCAAGATATTGAAAACTATTTTCAGAACAATGAATTCGACATGAGTTCTTACGAGATTGCGGAAATGCTTCCCATAGACCAGGTGGAAATCAATGATATTTTAAATGATGGGATCCAGGATGCTGCAATTCTGGATTATTTGGACAACAACACGGACGATTTTGAGGAACTAAATTTGAATTACAATGAATAGGATAAAGAAATTTATAACCATACTTGTCTTTCTGATGGGCACGTTGGCCTTTTACGGGCAGAATAAATTTGACAAGGATAAGATAAAGGCCCTAAAAGTAGCCTATATCACGGAACATTTGGAATTGACAAGTAAGGAAGCACAAGTTTTTTGGCCCATCTATAACAAATATGAAGACCAAATGAACGCCCTTCGGGAAAAGGAATGGGGAGAAATACGAAGAAAAATGCGGGACATGGACAGTCTTTCCGAAAAAGAGGCCAGTGACCTGCTCACCTCCTATATCAGTTTAAAGGGCGATCAACAAAAATTGGACAAAGATCTTTACGCACAGTTGAGCAAGGCGCTTTCCGCCAAAAAGACATTTTTATTGATCAAGACCGAAGATGATTTTAAACGTCAGCTCATCAAACAATTTAGGCACAATCATGAGGAAAAGAATTGAAAAGTGAATTCCAGTTTTCAAAACTTAGTCCCGAAAGCTGCAGCTCAAAATTTCAATAAAATTAACGAAAGGTCAATTTGGAGATCCTACCTTTTCCTGCAGCATAGGCAATAGAGTCGTTCAAAAATCTAAGTGTAAAAAAGGGTTCGTTCGAAAGTTCTTTCCAATGGGTCCCTGAATCCATCGAATATGAAATCCCGGTAAACCCAACGGCCACCATGGCCTTTCCTTCAGAATTTGGGACAAATTGAATACAGCTCTTGTAGGCAGGTTCCTGTCCATCGGCCATCAACTGCCAAGTCCTGCCGCCATCCCTCGTAATCGCTTTGTTCGCCATGTTATTTTCTGGTTTTGTATAGTCGCCCCCAATGGCCACTCCCAATAAATCGTCGTAGAAGGCAATGGAATAAATCCCTTGGGTGGACTGATCCTTAACGATTGGCGTAGTAAATACCTCCCATGATTTTCCCTTATCCCCGGAGTAGTATACCCTACTACTCGTGGTGGCGATCCAAGTTTTGTCCCCAACCGTGGCAATATTGGTATTGCTTGCCGCAAAAGCACCCTCACCCTCAATCCCTTTGGGCAATCTGGAACAATCCAGTTTTCTCCACGTATTTCCACCGTTCCGCGTAATAAGGATGGATAAGCAACTGGCCCCGTCATCAACAGCACGGCTATCCCCTACCGCAATTCCTTCCTTTTCGTTCCAAAAGTGCATCGCATCATAAAAAACACCCTCCCCTTCTTCTTTATAGACCAACTCCATTCTGCCTTGATTCCCTGTTTTATATAGCAATGCTGGACTTCCTGCGGAAAGCATAAAAAAGTCGGTGGCAGTGTGGGCCACGGCCCTAAACTCGGGTAAAATACTGTCGTATTTTTGGATGTTGGTGCGCACCTGGTTTGTCCTTAGGTCTACCGCACCAAATTTCCCGTTGTTGGCGGCAAACACCAAACTCCCATCCATAATCTCGATCGCACGAACGCTCAAGGAATCCTCGTAGATGGTCCTCACTTCTACCGAGGTAAATTGAAGGTGTTTTTCGATCTCCCCACAGGAAGAAAGAACAAGAAGGGTCAGAATTACAGGGGTAATGGATTTCATCATTTGTCTTTTAGCTTTTGTCTCTTATTTTTTCGACTTTTAGTAAAATGTAAAAGTAATCCCTGCCAATGCCATATCTTTGCAACCTTAATTTTACGGCATGCAACCGAAAGGACAAAAATAAACATTAATCATAAAGGTTTATTGTCAGCAGTTATATGACGCCCCGACACGTTCGGGATAAAAATCGATAGGAATAAACACATGAAATTACATAGAAATCTGGTATTTGCGGTGGTCGATGCATTAAATCTCATTTTCAATGAGGGTGAATATGCGGACAAGGTGGTGGAAAAGGTTTTAAAACACGACAAACGGTGGGGTGCCAGGGATCGAGGGTTTATAGCGGAAACCACGTACGATATGGTTCGCTGGAAAAGGCTCTACTCGGAAATTGCCGAAGTAAAGGTGCCCTTTAGCCGGCCCGATTGCTTTCGACTTTTTACGGTATGGGCGGTGCTTAGGGGCATCCCTTTGCCCGATTGGAAACAATTGGAGCCTGCCCCTACCAGGAGGATCAAAGGCCGTTTTGATGAACTTTCAAAGATCAGAAAGTATAGGGAATCGGTCCCGGATTGGTTGGATGAATTAGGTGAAAAAGCTTTGGGCGAAGATTTATGGACCAAGGAACTTGCTGCATTGAACCTGCAGGCAGAGGTGGTGCTTAGGGCCAATACGCTAAAGACCACCAAGGATAATCTGCGAAAGGCCTTGCTGGCAGAAAATATAGAATCGGACCCCATAAAGGGCTATCCCACCGCATTAAAATTGAGGGAACGCGGCAATGTATTTACCACTGAGGCCTTTAAAAATGGTTTTTTTGAGGTACAGGATGCATCTTCCCAACTCGTCGCCCCATTTTTGGAGGTATCACCGGGGCAACTCGTAATCGATACTTGTGCAGGAGCAGGCGGGAAAACCTTACACTTGGCAGCGCTTATGGAAAACAAGGGGCAATTGATCGCCATGGACATCTATGCCAACAAGCTTCACGAACTAAAACGCAGGGCCAAACGCGACGGAGCCTTCAATATTGAGACCAGGGCAATAGACACAACTAAAGTCATAAAGAAGTTACACGGTCGTGCCGATAGGGTCCTGATCGATGCCCCCTGCAGTGGTTTGGGGGTTCTCCGCAGAAATCCGGATGCAAAATGGAAGTTACAACCCGATTTCTTGGACAAGTTAAAAATCACGCAACAGCAGATTCTGAGGGATTACAGTAAAATGGTAAAGCCAGGAGGAAAAATGGTGTATGCAACCTGCTCAATTTTGCCGCAAGAAAACAACAAACAAGTTAAAAAATTCCTATCTGCCGAAGAAGGTAAGGACTTTACCTTGGCCAAGGAAAAGAAAATATACACTTCCAAAACGGGATACGATGGCTTCTATATGGCCCTTTTGGAAAAAAAATCTACAACCTAAGCTTCTGTGCTCGCCGTTTAAAATTGTAAAAACTGAATTGACCTGCGTATTTAATCCAAATTATATATTTTTTTGGGAGTAATATAATTGGCCCAATCACTTCTTAACCAAGGCCAATTGGCCATATCCAATGAATTTTATTGTACGCTTGGATTGCCTCAGGATTTATCTGGAGGTATAAGAAACATCGTTATCAAGGTCAGTGGCCCAAGCTGCCCATTTAGTCAAGATTGTTCCAGATTATCAACACCCGGTCTATTATCAATTAACTTTTCTGCAAATATTATTGCCCAAAAAGATGTAAATTTGTGGCTTCTTAAACCAAGGTGCTTTTTTGCGATAGATCAAAGAAGACCCTTCCAAAACGGATTCCATGATTCACTTTTTTGGGGACATCAAAAACAAAATTTTTGCCGTACAAACACACAGCGTTCTAACAGAAGAAGATACCGATAAGCTCGTTTGGTTGTTTGGTGACCTTCCCAAGATTTCCCGGGCGTCCCTAGACTCCTATTTTGTTGGTCCCAGGGCTGCAATGATTACACCATGGAGCACGAACGCCACGGAAATTACCCAAAATATGGGTATATCCGGAATTGTTAGGATTGAGGAATTTTATGCAATTGCCCAAGATTTTTCTGGCTTTGACCCTATGCTATCCCAAAAGTATACCGGGTTGGATCAAGATATCTTTAAAGTCGATATTGCTCCAGAACCTGTTTTGGAAATAGAGGATATTGCCACCTATAACAAGCAGGAAGGGTTGGCCCTTAGTGATGATGAGGTTGAATATCTCCAAAATCTTTCCTTGAAATTGAATAGAAAGCTGACCGATTCGGAAGTTTTTGGATTTAGTCAGGTGAATTCCGAACACTGCCGGCATAAGATCTTCAATGGAACGTTTGTCATCGACGGACAAGAAATGCCCTCGTCACTCTTTAAATTGATCAAAAAGACCTCTCAGGAACACCCCAACGATATAGTATCTGCATATAAGGACAATGTGGCTTTTGTAAAAGGGCCCAAAGTGATGCAATTTGCACCAAAAAGTGCCGATAAACCCGATTTCTACGAAGAAAAGGAATTTGAATCGGTCATCTCCTTAAAGGCCGAAACCCATAATTTTCCTACTACCGTAGAGCCTTTTAATGGGGCCGCTACCGGTTCTGGGGGAGAAATTAGGGACCGATTGGCAGGTGGAAAAGGGTCGCTTCCATTGGCGGGCACCGCAGTGTATATGACCGCCTATTCCCGGTTGGAAGCGGGCAATCCCGATAACCAACGCGATTGGGAAAGGGCAATGCCCGAAAGGAAATGGCTCTATCAGACTCCAATAGACATCTTGATAAAGGCTTCCAATGGGGCTTCGGATTTTGGCAACAAATTTGGACAGCCACTTATTGCCGGTTCCGTTCTTACTTTTGAGCACGATGAGGCTTCGGCTCCCTTCGACTCCAATATTCAGGCGGACGTCCAGGGGCCGAAAGGCACGGTGCGAAGACTTGGCTACGACAAGGTGATTATGCAGGCAGGGGGAATTGGATATGGCAAGGCAGATCAAGCCATAAAGGACAAACCTAAATCCGGGGATAAGATTGTTATTCTTGGAGGGGACAACTACCGGATTGGAATGGGGGGCGCGGCCGTTTCCAGTGCCGATACCGGAGCTTTCAATTCCGTCATTACATTAAATGCCGTACAACGCTCCAATCCTGAAATGCAAAAAAGGGCCGCCAACGCCATTCGAGGCATGGTGGAAAGCGATAACAATCCAATAGTATCCATTCACGATCACGGGGCGGGAGGCCATTTAAATTGTTTGTCGGAATTGGTGGAGGAAACCGGAGGAAAGATAGATTTGGACAAATTACCGGTCGGGGACCCTACCCTATCGGCCAAGGAAATTATAGGAAACGAATCCCAAGAACGGATGGGACTGGTAATTGGCCAGAAAGACGTTGAACTTTTACACCGTATCGCAGACCGCGAACGGTCCCCTATATACGAGGTGGGCGATGTGACTGGCGATCATAGGTTTACTTTTAAATCATCCTCCACGGGGGAAAAGCCCATGGATATGGACTTGGAAGATATGTTCGGCAGTTCCCCTAAAACGGTCCTTACCGACTCCAGGATCGTAAGGGAGTACGAAGCTCCGTCTTATGTTTTGGAGCATTTCCATGAATATTTGGACCAGGTATTGCAATTGGAGGCCGTGGCTTGCAAGGATTGGCTGACCAATAAGGTAGACCGATGTGTGGGAGGCCGTGTAGCAAAACAACAATGCGCAGGACCCCTGCAGCTGCCATTGAACAATTGTGGGGTTATGGCAATGGATTTTAAAGGAATTGAGGGTATCGCCACATCAATCGGCCACTCCCCCGTTTCCGGACTGATCGACCCGGCCGCCGGGAGCAAAAACAGTATTGCGGAAGCCTTGACCAATATTGTCTGGGCCCCGATGAAGGACGGATTGAAATCGGTTTCCCTATCCGCCAATTGGATGTGGCCCTGTAAAAACGAAGGGGAAGATGCGCGGTTGTACGAAGCGGTAAAAGCCGCCTCCGAATTCACCATCGAGCTCGGCATCAATATACCGACCGGCAAGGATTCCCTTTCCATGAAGCAAAAGTACAGGGATGGAGAGGTAATTGCACCAGGAACGGTCATCATTTCCGCCGCAGGTAATTGTAGCGATATCACAAAAGTTGTGGAACCTGTTTTACAAAAAGATGGGGGTTCCATATATTATATCAACCTATCCAAGGATAACTATAAACTTGGCGGTTCTTCCTTTGCACAAGTGAGAAATTCAATCGGAAATGAAGCTCCGACCATTAAGGATTCGGGGTATTTCAAAATTGTTTTCGATTCAATTCAAACTTTAATTAATAAAGGTCAATTAGTTGCAGGACACGATATTGCATCGGGTGGATTGATAACAACCTTACTGGAGATGTGTTTTGCCGACAACGATTTGGGCGCAAAACTGGATTTATCCGGTTTGGGTGAGGAAGACACCATCAAATTGCTGTTTTCAGAGAATGCCGGCATCGTGTTCCAGGCTAAAAACAATTCGGTTGAAAAAGTTTTGAACGATGCTAAAATCGACTTTGTCAAAATTGGCGAAGTATTGGAGGAAGGCACCTTGACCATAAAGCACAACCGGGTAAAAATGGGATTGAACATTTCCTCCCTTCGGGATACCTGGTTCAAGACCTCCTTTTTATTGGACAATAAACAAACATCGAAAGGTTTGGCAAAGGAGAGGTTCGAGAATTACAAGGGGCAACCACTCGTTTATAAATTCCCTAAGAAGTTCACTGGCGCTTCGGCTCCGCTCAGCGACCCATCTTCGGTTACTGGGAAAAGTCGAAGTAACAAGCCCAAGGCCGCCATTCTCAGGGAGAAGGGAAGCAATTCCGAACGGGAAATGGCAAACGCCATGTATTTGGCCGGTTTTGATGTTAAGGATGTGCACATGACCGATTTAATAACCGGTAGGGAAATCTTGGAGGATATCCAATTTATTGGTGCCGTGGGAGGATTTTCGAATTCGGATGTCCTTGGAAGTGCCAAAGGTTGGGCAGGAGCTTTTAAATACAATGAAAAGGCAAATATGGCGCTAAGGAATTTCTTTGCCCGCCCCGATACCTTGTCCGTCGGGATATGTAACGGTTGCCAGTTGTTTATGGAACTGGAACTGATACATCCTGAACTGGAGGCACACGGAAAAATGACCTACAACAATTCCAAAAAGCACGAGAGTAAATTTGGTTCCGTCAAAATTCAAAAGAACAACTCTGTCATGCTATCTTCGCTTGCCGGGTGTACCTTGGGGGTATGGATTTCACATGGGGAGGGTAAATTTGTATTGCCAGATGCCGAAAAAAACTACGATATAGTGGCCAAATATGCATACGAAGGCTATCCCTCCAATCCAAACGGCAGTGACTATAACACGGCAATGCTGTGTGATAAAACCGGAAGGCACCTGGTAACCATGCCGCATATAGAGCGTTCCGTGTTCCCTTGGAACTGGGCCTATTACCCACCCGAAAGAAATGATAAGGTTTCGCCTTGGGTAGAAGCTTTTGTGAATGCCAGGAAATGGGTGGAGAAAAACAGTCGGCAGTAGGCAGTATTCAGTTCGCAGTGTTCAGTGGGCAGTAGTCAGTAAATAAGTTCAACAAACCTGAAACCTGAAACAAAAAACAGTTGGCGCTCAGTTTACATCACAAGGTGTTTCTCAGCGACATTCCTTGAAACAATCAAGCTTGGATAATCACATCCGCTGAAATCCGTAAAATCGTTGATTATCCGTGTTATATCAAAACCCGAAATAGTTCTTGGCATTGTAGTAGGAAATGTCGCCGACAATTTTCCCCAACCATTTTTCATCGGCGGGAAGCTCTCCATTGGCCACATCGTTTCCGATAAGATTGCACAACACCCTCCTGAAATATTCATGTCTCGGAAAGGATAAAAAGCTACGGGAGTCGGTCAACATTCCAACAAAACAGCTCAGCATGCCCATATTGGACAGGGTGTTCAACTGTTTCTCCATACCATCTTTCTGATCAAGGTACCACCAGCCCGAACCAAATTGTACCTTTCCCTTAACTGAACCGTCGTTAAAGTTCCCGACCATGGTAGCAAATACCTCGTTATCGGATGGATTAAGATTGTAGATAATCGTTTTGGCCAGTTGATCGTTGCTGTCCAATTCGTTAAAAAAACCGCTCAATGCCCTGGCTTGCGCAAAATCCCCAATGGAATCGAACCCAGTGTCCGGTCCCAATTGGGTAAGCAGGCGCTTGTTATTGTCCCTCAATGCCCCAAGGTGAAATTGTTGCGTCCACCCTCTTTTGTGATAAGCTTTTCCTAAGAACAATAATGTTTTGGCCTTAAAGTAATGCACCTCCTCTTGGTCCAGTTTCTTCTTGTTCTTTAATTTTTTGAAGATGGATTCACAATCCAGTACATCTTCCTTAAAGTAATAAAGTTGTTCCAATCCGTGATCCGCCAAACGGCCGCCATGGGCCTGGAAATAATCCATCCGACTTTCGAGTGCGTCCAACAAATCGGAATATCCCGTAATAGGTTTATTGGTAACGGCTTCCAAACGCTCCATATAATTGAGATATGCAGCCGTATCCTCGACAGCATAAGCCTTATCTGGACGAAAAGCGGGCAAAACCTTGAATGGAATATTAGTTTGGGTCTTTATGTTCTTATGATGCTCCAACGAATCGGTAGGGTCATCGGTTGTACAAAGTACTTCTACCCCGTATTGCTCCAGTAATCCCACGGTGTGATGCGTTGGCTGTTGTAATAAACTGTTGGTTTTTTGGTAAACCGCCTCCCCATTTTCTTGTGAAAGCAGCTCATCAATATCAAAGTATCCCAACAATTCCATATGGGACCAATGGTACAATGGGTTTCTAACCGTATATGGTACGGCTGCTGCCCATTTTAAAAATTTTTCCTTGTCCGTAGCGTTTCCTGTTATGAATTTTTCATCGACTCCCAAAGTGCGCATAGCCCGCCACTTATAGTGATCGCCGGCGAGCCAAACCTGGCTGATATTCTCAAAAACCCTGTTGTTCGCTATATCTTGGGGAATTAAATGATTGTGATAGTCGATGATCGGCAGGGATTTGGCATAGTCATGGTAAAGTGATTTTGCAAAATCGGTCCGTAAAAGGAAATCTTCGGTTAAAAATGTCTTCATCTCCTATCTTGGTTAACCTCTCAATTTTTTGATCAACGCTAGGGTCTCCCTAACGGTTTTTTCCAATCCCGCATAATCCTCTTTGGCAAGAACTTCCTTGCTGATCAGTTGGGACCCCATACCGACACAGGTTACACCGGCATCGAACCAACCTTTAAGATTTGCCTCTTCTGTACTTACACCTCCTGTTGGCATAACGCTTGTCCACGGTTGTGGTCCTTTGATAGCCTTTACAAACCCGGGACCATATAAATCCCCGGGGAATAATTTAACGATCTCGCAGCCCAGTTCCTCTGCCGCATTTATCTCGGTCAAGGAGCCACAGCCGGGTGACCAGAGCACTTTGCGCCTATTGCAGACCTTGGCGATGTCCTCGCGGAGCGATGGGGTCACCACAAAATTGGCCCCCAACTGCATATACAGTGAAGCTGCACCGGCATCGGTTATGGAACCAACCCCCATGATCATGCCGGGGAGTTCCTTCAAGGCGAATTTGTTGAGCTCCCCAAAAATTTCAAAGGCAAAATCGCCCCGGCTGGTAAATTCGATCAATCTAGCACCGCCATCATAGCAGGCTTTCAGTGTTTTTTTTCCAATTTCTACATCAGGATGATAAAACAAAGGCACCATGCCCGTTTCCTTCATTACGTTGGCTACCTCTGTTCTTGTATACTTTGCCATTTCTTTTGTCAGTTAATTGTTATTTGTAAATTGTAACGGACACTAATTACCTCGCCACACGGCCGGAAGCGTCCCCTCCCATCAGTTTGTTCACTTCGTCTACAGTGACCAAGTTGGCATCGCCCACAATGGTATGCTTTAAGCAGGAGGCCGCAACGGCGAAATTCAGTGCGTTCTGGTCATCCTCCGGATACTTTAACAGGCCATAGATGAGTCCGCCCATAAAGGAATCCCCTCCACCGACCCTATCCACAATATCGGTGATTTGGTATTCGGGAGATTTGTACATGGTTTTCCCATCGTACAATACCCCTGCCCAGGTATTGTGGGATGCCGAAATAGATCCCCTTAGCGTGGTGATCACTTTTTTGGCATTGGGGAATTTTTTCATCATCTGTTTACAGACCGACAAAAAGGCCTCCGCTTTTACGTGTTGGCCCTGGGTGGTTATATCCAATCCTTCCGGCTTAATTCCAAAGTGCTTTTCAGCATCCTCCTCATTGCCCAAAATGATGTCGCAATACGACGTAAGTTCGGTCATTATAGCTTCAGGCTCCACACCGTACTTCCACAATTTTGCCCTATAATTTAAATCCGTTGAAACGGTAAGGCCAAGTTTTTTGGCTGCTTTTACGGCCTCCAAACAAACATCGGCAGCACCTTGGGAAATAGCTGGGGTAATCCCCGTCCAATGGAACCACTCGGCACCTTTAAAGACTTTTGCCCAATCGATCATTCCCGGCTTTATTTCACTTATGGAGGAATGTGACCTATCATAAACCACTTTGCTGCCCCTACTTACGGCACCGGTTTCCAAAAAGTATATTCCGAGCCGCTCGCCTCCATAAATAATCTGGTCCGTACCTACTCCTCTTTTCCGCATTTCCATCAGGGCGCATTCCCCTATGTCATTTTTAGGCAACCGCGTTACAAAATCGACCGGTACCCCATAATTGGCCAAAGATACGGCCACATTGGATTCGCCACCTCCATAAACCACGTCAAAACTGTTGGCTTGGGAAAACCTTAAAAATCCTGGAGGCGATAACCGGAGCATTATCTCTCCGAAAGTAATTACTTTTTGCATGGAAACTGATTTGGATTAATTATTAAAATTCTTTGCGTTTGTTGAACCTATTTAAGGATCCGCCAATAATTTATGATTATGGGCCTATTTATCCCTAAAACCTTAGCGAAAATAAGAAATTATAAACATCAAATCTTGGTTGGGACAAAAAAGATAAAAACCATTTTTTTAATCAACTGTTTATCAGATAAATGCAAAAATACATTCGATTGCATAGATCAAGTATTTCCTTCAATTTTCCGATTTAATTCCAAGATGGGAATCCAACCTTATTTTTTGCATTCATGTTGCATAAGAAAAATATTATCTTTGAACCGTGAAAATATGGACTTACATTCTATCCTTCTATTTTTTGGGACTTACAATGGTTCCATGCGGTGATACCGAGGCTGCTTTGGACCTAGGTCAAAATCTCACTGCACAAATAGATTCCGGACATGACCACGGGCATTCCTGTGATGAATGTTCCCCATTCTGCCAGTGCCATTGTTGCCAAGTGCATGTTGTTCATTTTGCTACAAATCCCAAAAAGATCATTACTCCCGAAATATCTAGCGTGCAACCCTTCCACTTTAATAGGCGCGTATTGGATTTCATTCCCTCCATTTTACAACCTCCCAAGATTTAATTTCATTTTTATACTTCTTCAAAAGAGAGGACCACTGCGTCCCTTTGTGACTTTATTATTTAGAGTCAAAATTCGATTTCGGAGGATTCTGAATATCCATACGAAAAAGTTTAACTGAGAGCTTGTTTTAAAATAGATCCATTGTTTTTTAATGCCATTTTTGCGCATCATCTAGTAATCCCGAATAGTCGGGATTAAACCGTAGCGCAACTAAATGCACAAAAATTTTAATCCTCTATTTCAAAAACAGTCTCTGAATTATTTATTAAAATGATCAATAAAATCATTGATTTCTCAATTAACAATAAATTCATCATTGGTCTGTTCACCTTTGCCCTGATAGGATTTGGTATTTGGAGCATGACAAAGGTACCCATAGATGCTGTTCCAGATATTACGAACAATCAGGTGCAGGTCATCACACAAGCTCCAAATCTAGGTACTGAAGAAATAGAGCAATTTGTTACCTATCCGGTGGAACTTGCCTTGAGCAATTTGCCCGAAGTTCAGGAAATACGATCTATTTCTCGATTTGGTCTCTCCGTAGTTACAATCGTGTTCAACGATAATGCAGGAACCTATCTCCCCCGTCAGTTGGTTTCGGAAAAACTTCCCGAAATACGACAACAAATTCCGAAAGGTTTTGGTCAACCTGTCATGGGACCTATCTCTACAGGTTTGGGAGAAATCTATCAGTATACGCTGGATGTGGACGAAGCTCATAAAGATAAGTATGATATAACCCAACTTCGGACATTTCAGGATTGGATCGTTCGTAGGCAAATGGCCATGGTTCCAGGAGTTATAGAGGTAAATGCATTTGGCGGAAAGATTAAGCAATACGAGGTTGCCATTAATCCCAATGAGCTTAGAGCAATCGGTTTAAGCATAGCAGATGTTTTCGAGGCCTTGGAAAACAATAATCAGAATACCGGAGGGGCCTATATCGAAAAAAACCATCAAGCCAATTTTATTAGGGGCGAAGGTCTCGCAAAATCCATTCCGGACATAGAGAATATCGTTGTAAAGACTATCAATAAAATTCCCATTCGCATAAAGGACATAGCTAAAGTTTCTATCGGAAGTGCCATACGATACGGAGCTCTTACGAAGGATGGTAAGGGGGAAACCGTAGGAGGTATGATTTTGATGCTCAAAGGCGCCAACTCTAATGAGGTTATCCACAACGTCAAGGAAAGAGTGGTCCAAATCCAAAAATCCTTGCCGGAAGGCGTTACGATAAAACCCTTTCTAGATCGCAGCGAACTCATCTCCAAAACCACCGGAACCGTTACAAAGAATCTATTGGAGGGCGGACTCATTGTCATTTTTGTTCTGGTACTATTGCTGGGTAATTGGCGAGGGGGCCTTATTGTCGCATCCACGATACCCTTGTCGCTTCTTTTCGCTTTTATTCTGATGAATATATTCGATGTGTGGGCCAATTTAATGAGCCTTGGAGCCATTGACTTTGGTATTATTGTTGACGGCGCCGTCATTATTGTGGAAAGCACCGTCTTTCTCCTCGGTTCCCGATTGGGGAAAACAAAATCGCTCTCCCCAAAAGACAAGGATGCCCTTGTGGCCAATTCTTCTAAAAAAATGATGAATGCCGCTTTCTTTGGTCAACTTATTATTCTCATTGTGTTTATTCCCATTTTGGCCTTGGAAGGGGTAGAAGGCAAAATGTTTAAACCCATGGCCCTTACCTTTATCTTCGCAATGATCGGGGCAATGGTACTGTGTTTAACGTATGTGCCCATGATATCTGCGCTGATTTTGCCATCGACTCCCTTCGGTTCCCTGCCCGACTCAGTCATTCAGGAGGGCGATCAGGGGCCGAACACTCCGTTAACCGGGACCATCGACAAGACTCTGGATAACCGCCGTCGAAGCTACGGCGACCGATTTGTTCATTGGGTAGAACGCAAGTACGAGCCCTTACTTTCCAAATCGCTGCAGAAAGGAAAATGGATAATCGGTATTGCCTTGGCACTGTTTGTCCTTACCATATTTGCTTTCACCAGATTGGGAGGTGAATTTATTCCTCAACTGGACGAGGGCGATATCGCTTTTCACGATATTTTAAAACCAGGCAGTTCGCTAAGTGAATCAATTGCTACCACCACAAAAATTGAACAGATCATCAAGGCTCAATTTCCAGAAGCTGAATCGGTAATTAGCCGCATCGGAGTCGCGGATGTACCTACGGACCCTATGCCTATGGATATGGCAGATGTATTTATAATTCTAAAAGATCCCTCCGAGTGGACTTCGGCTAGCTCAAAAGGGGAACTGATCGATAAAATCAAAGAAGCGATCAGCATTGTTCCTGGGGTCAATTATGAGTTTACCCAACCTATTGAAATGCGCTTTAATGAACTGATTACAGGGGTACGGGAAGATGTGGCCATTAAGTTGTTTGGGGACGACCTGGATATTTTGGCATCAAAGGGAGCGGAAATCGGCAACCTCGTTAAAAATATACCTGGTGTTGCCGATATGAAAGTGGAATCCATCTCAGGGCAGCCCCAAATATCCATTAATTATGACCGAAGAAAATTGGCACAATATGGCCTGCAAATCAATTCGTTGAACAGTACTATTCAGGCTGCATTTGCCGGAGGACATGCCGGAGTCATATTTGAAGGTGAGAAGCGATTTGACCTAGTGGTGCGTTTGGACAAACAGAATAGGACGGATATCTCGGACGTTAAAGATCTTTATGTCAATTTGCCAAATGGAAGCCAAATTCCCCTCAGGGAGGTTGCGGAGATAAGTTACAAACCGGGTCCCATGCAGATCAGTAGGGACAATACCAACAGGAGGACTTACGTCGGTATTAATATCAGGGATAGGGACGTAAAATCGGTCGTAGAGGATATCAAATCACGTTTGGATGAAAAACTAAAATTGCCCCCCGGATACTATATCCGCTATGGTGGGGCGTTTGAAAATTTGGAGCGTGCCAGCAATCGCTTAAGGACCGTTGTGCCCATTGCACTATTTCTAATCTTTATTCTAATTTATTTTGCCCTAAAGTCCTTGCCACAGACCTTAATGATCTATATGGCCATTCCCATGGCGACCATAGGCGGAGTTTTTGCCCTTTGGCTGCGTGATATGCCTTTCAGCATTTCGGCAGGGGTTGGTTTTATAGTACTGTTCGGAGTTGCCGTCCTCAACGGATTGGTAATGATCAGCGGACTTAACGAATTGAAACAGGAAGGCAAAATGAATCTAAAAGAACGAATTCTGCAAGGAACCAAAAGACGGATACGCCCCATTATGTTAACTGCCTTTACCGATGTCCTAGGGTTTTTGCCCATGGCACTTTCCACCTCGGCAGGCGCCGAAGTTCAGCGGCCCTTGGCAACGGTTGTAATTGGTGGACTCCTTACGGCTACCCTATTGACCTTGTTCGTACTACCTATTCTTTACCATTGGGTGGAAAAGCGTTCGGGAAAGTTCGAGTTTAATAAAAAATGGATATTGGCAACGGGGATTTTTATATTCTTCCTGGCAAACCCCACCAACCTGCAAGCGCAACAACAGCCTAAAACTGTACCTGAAATTGGTTTGTTGGAAGCTGTGCAGATTTCAAAAGAAAACTATCCTCTATTAAAACAGAGGGTTTTGGAAATTGAGAAGGAGGAACGATTGAAACATACAACCCTAGATCTAGGAACTACGGAAGTCTTTACTGGAGGGGAAGAAATCAACGACGAAAGAGGTATTTACACTCTTGTCGGGATAGGTCAAAAAAATATGCAGATTTTTGGAACCACCGCTAAAAAACGGCTTCAGGAACAACGTGTCCTACTGGCCACTAGTAATTACGAACTGTCCCAACTTCAAGTAGAAAAGGAGGTAAAACAGGCTTGGGCATCCGCTATGCTTGCAAGAAAAGAGGTTCGATTGTATGCCGAATTGGACTCTATTTTTGTCGATTTCTCCAGAGAAGTGAAGCTTAAATATGAAGTGGAGGCTATTTCCAAATTGGAATATCTTTCGGCTAAAAATAAGGCTTTACAGATTAATAATAAAAAGGAACAAGCTCTTAACGATTATATAATCGCATTGGAAAAACTAAACCTTTGGCTTGCTTCCGATACCTTATATGCAGTTACGGATGAATTTGAAATGGATTTCGAAATTATTGATACAACAGATTTAAAAATCCATCCAGAAATGTCCTTGGCACGGAATAAAATGGACGAGGCCGATGCAAGTTACAAAGCGATCAAGGCACATAACTTGCCCAAACTAAACCTGCAAGGCGGATTGCAAACCGTAAATGGAGATAATGGTTTTTATAGCTATCAGGCCGGCATTTCCGTTCCTTTTTTATCAGGGGATATCAGATCTCAAGTAAAAACGGCCGAAATTAATAAACAGATTGCCGAATTGGATGCAACGCTCATGGAACGCGAGGTGACCTCTAAATTCAATCAAGCTAAATCTGAATATGAAAAATGGAAATCCTCGTGGCTTTTTTATAAAATCCAAGTGGTACCCTTGGCCAAGGAACAACGAAACGGTGCATTGCTGGCCTATAAGGAAGGTGCCATTGACTATACCGGCTTTACCCAAATCGTGGAAGAGGCTATCCAGTCCGAACTCGATGCCCAACAAGCCTTGAGCAACTATCTATCAAGTTTATTTCAAATCCAATATTTTCAAAAAAATTAGAAAATGAAAAATTTTAGCCAAAAAATTATTTTTCTCCTATTTATATGCCTAGTGGCAGTTTCGTGTGGAAATACTAAAAAGAACAACGAGGAAGATGTTCACGGACACGAAGAGGAAAATCACGACCAAATGGAAGAAGTAATGCTTACCGCCCATCAATTCGATGTGTTAAATATGAAGGTCGACACCCTGTCCAGAAGATCCATGAGCGCTTATGTGGAAGCCAATGGACAGTTGGAGGTGCCTCCGCAAAACGAAGCTTCCATTACTAGTGTGGTGGGAGCCAACGTGGTTTCCATCCAAGTAATAGAAGGGGATAAGGTGCAGAAAGGGCAAATTGTGGCTTTCCTATCCCATCCCAGTATCATCCAAATGCAGACCGACTATCTGAACGCGTTCAATAATAGCATTTATTTAAATAAAGACTACGAGCGTCAAAAAAAGTTGTACGAGGCGGGTTTAGGTTCTGGAATGAGCTACCAAAAAACAGAAGCAAAATATGATGCTTCCAAGGCTTTGGTAAAAGGTATGGAAGCCCAACTAAAATTACTTCAACTAGATCCCGCTGGCATCCGTCAAGAAACTATTTATCAAAAAGTGGCCCTTAAAAGTCCAATTGAAGGCTTCGTACAAAAGGTTAGGGTCAAAACCGGGCAATACGTTGCTCCGGAAACAGAACTTTTTGAAATAGTGAACACACATCATGTCCACGCCGATCTAATGGTATTTGAAAAGGATGTAAACAAGGTGAAGGAAGGACAAACGGTTCGTTTTCAGTTACAATCCCTTTCCGATCAAGAATTTACGGCAAAGATATACGCAGTTGGCAAAACCTTTGAAGATAACCCAAAGGCCATCCACATTCATGCGGACATAGAAAATAAAAGAGGGAATTTAATTCCCGGGATGTACATCCAAGGAAAAATAATAGTAGATAGCACCAAAACCCAGGCCCTACCGGAAAGTGCTATTGTAAAGGATGGTGATAAATTTTTTGTATTTTCGGTAGAGAAAGAAAATGAGGATTGGAGCTTTAAACCGGTTGAAGTTTTTAAAGGCATCGAAGATGATAGTTGGACCGCTGTGACATTCCCTATAAAAATACTTTCCGGGACACAATTTGCACAAAACAATGCCTATTATCTTTTGGCGGAAATGAAAAAGGGAGAGGCTGAGCATCCACATTAAAAATGTCAAAAGACCTGTACTTAACCTATTGAATTAAATATTCCACATTGGATAAATTCTTAGGTTCTTAATTGCTGGTCCTCCCCTTATTTCCAAGAGGTGGTACCGAGGGCGGAGGATTAAAGGTAATTAGTATGACCTTTTAAGTTTGCTGACCTGTAATACACTTCTGTGAATCTCTCAGGATTCAGGCACAAAAACAAAAAGCATGACACAAAAAATAGAACATTTACTGGAAAAACAAGGCATCCGTCCCACGGCAATGCGGATTTTAATCTATAAATTCTTGGTTGAAAAAGAGGTTGCCGTAGCCCTTACGGATATAGAAAACGCATTTTCCAAAGCCGATAGGACAACCTTATACCGAAGCATAAAGACCTTTGAAGAAAAAGGAATCGTACATCCGATAGAGGATGGCACGGGGATCATGAAATATGCACTTTGTGAGGATGGCTGTAATTGCGAGATAGACACCGACCTACACCTGCACTTTCACTGCACCACCTGCAATGAGACCGTTTGCCTTACCGAACATAAAATCCCACATATCAATTTGCCATCAGGGTTCACAGCGGAAAACGTAAACCTTGTTGTGAAGGGGATTTGCGATAAGTGCAGCATTCAATCATAGGAGCCAAGAACCTAGAGTCAAGGGACAAGACATAATTTTGTTGGGTTTGGTGTCTTGTTTCTAGTTTCTTGGTTCTTACGTCTTATTTCAAAATGCACTTCCATTGCATCGGACACTTCCCGACCTTTGGGTTTTATAAAATTATGGAAGCTTTAGAAACCCAAAAGGAACAGGCAGCATGTTCTACTTCAACGGCCAATAGCTGTTGCTGTGAACCTGCCCATAGCCAAAATGAACATGCCACCGAAGTCACAGGCTATAAAAGTTATCTCCCGGCCATACTCAGTTTTGTCATGCTACTTCTAGGACTGATAGCCGATCATTTTGTACAGCTACCACTTTTCAAAGATTGGGTCCGCATTGGTTGGTATACCATAGCGTATCTCCCAGTGGGATGGCCAGTGATGGTCGAAGGGTGGGAAAGCATTAAAAAAGGCGATTTTTTTACAGAGTTTCTATTAATGACCATCGCAACCATCGGGGCATTTGCCATTGGCCAGTATCCGGAGGGCGTGGCCGTAATGCTTTTCTATGCGGTTGGTGAACTCTTCCAAGGAGCGGCCGTAAGAAAGGCCCGTGGAAATATTAAGGCGCTGTTGGATGTACGTCCAAACTCCGCCCTGGTGTATCGCAATGGCAACTATGTCGAAATAAACCCTGACGAGGTAAAAATTGGCGAAAGGATCCAAGTGCGGGTGGGGGAGAAAATACCGTTGGATGGCAAACTATTGTCCGACAAAGCCGTGGTGAACACGGCCGCCATCACAGGGGAGAGTAAACCCGATGCCATAGGTAAAGGAAACCCTGTTTTTGCAGGAAGTATAAACCTTGAAGGAGTCATAGAAATAGAATCCACCAAATTGTTCAATGACAGCTCAATAGCCAGAATATTGGATCTTGTTCAGAATGCCACCGCCCGGAAGTCAAAAACGGAACTCTTTATTCGAAAATTCGCGCGGGTATACACCCCTATCGTGGTCTTTTTGGCTATTGGCCTAACCCTTCTCCCCTACTTTTTTGTCGATGATTACGTGTTTAGGGATTGGCTGTACAGAGCTTTGATATTTTTAGTGGTTTCCTGTCCCTGCGCCTTGGTCATTTCTATTCCATTAGGGTATTTTGGCGGACTGGGGGCAGCGTCCCGCAACGGCATTTTGTTCAAGGGAGCGTCCTTTTTGGATGCAATCACCAGGGTCAATACAGTGGTCATGGACAAGACCGGCACGATTACCAAAGGGGTATTTAAGATTAAGGACATTAAAACCTATACGGGGACCGAGGAAGAAATAATGTCCTATCTCTTGGCGATCGAAGCGCAATCTACCCATCCGATCGCCCGGGCCATAATGGATTATAAGGTTGGGGGGGAAGGTTTCAGTGCCTCCGATGTCATGGAGATAGCCGGAAAGGGCTTAAAGGGAACCGTTAATGGTAAATCCGTTTTGGCGGGTAACAAATCCTTAATGGACACCAATAATATTGAAGTTCCTGCCGAAACCGATTCTATTGTTGAATCGATCGTAATGGTCGCTATTAACGGCAAATTTGCAGGTTATGTAACCATTGCTGACGAATTGAAGGACGATGCCCACCTAGCCGTAAAACAGATTCGCGATTTGGGGATCCGGCAAATCATCATGCTGTCGGGAGATAAGGTTTCCATAACCGAAAAAATTGGGAAAGAGATAGGTTTGGATAAAGTCATGGGAGGATTGTTTCCAGAAGATAAACTGAATGAAGTGGAATCCCTAAAGGAGATCCCGAACACCAAGTTGGCATTTGTGGGCGACGGTATTAACGATGCCCCGGTTTTGGCGGCAAGTGACGTGGGTATCGCCATGGGTGGCCTTGGTAGCGATGTGGCCATTGAGACCGCGGACATCATCATACAGACCGACCATCCCTCTAAAATCGCCAAAGCCATCCGGATAGGACGATCTACAAGACACATTGTATGGCAGAACATAGCTTTGGCTTTTGGCGTTAAATTCATAGTCCTGCTTATGGGCGCCCTGGGCATGGCCACAATGTGGGAGGCCGTTTTTGCGGATGTTGGGGTTGCATTGTTGGCTGTTTTAAACGCTGTACGGCTGCAAAGGATGGAGTGGAAATAGAACTTCCAAATGCTTTCAATATACTATTTTGTGTTTTTAAAATTCGGGCTTGATCAAAATTGTAATACCTTTGTTTATATTTAGTCTAAATAAATATCTTTTACAATTTTAAGCTTGTCATCCATGAAAATACAAGCGTATCCAAAGACGATAATCGCTGTTGTTTTATATTTCTTTTTTGTGGCATTCCAAGTTTCGTCCCAAGAAACTAATGTCCAAATACAGAATGCAATCCACCTACTGGACTATCTATCCAAAGATTATCCAGCTGCCATTGACCAAGGCAAGGTCATAGATAAAGCGGAATATGCCGAAATGCAGGAGTTTAGTCAAAAGATATTCCTCTTGGCACAAGGCATATCCATGGACGATAGTACAAAAGCCACCGTCCTAGCCGACCTCGGCCATTTAAAATCCCTTGTGCTTGGGAAAGCTCCCCATCAAGCTATCAAAACGTTGGCGGAAAATACAAAATGGACAATTATTAATGCCACCGGCTATGAAGTTTCGCCTTTGATATGGCCGGATCAAGAAAATGGTCAAGTGCTTTATAATCAGAACTGTTTTCAATGCCATGGCCCAAAAGGCGATGGAAACGGACCCATGGCAAAGGGTATAAATCCGGCACCCACCAACTTTCTGGACGATACCCTCATGGTCGCCTCCTCTCCCCTGGGAGCCTACAATACCATCAAACTGGGCGTAGATGGAACTGCTATGCGCGCCTTTCCCGAACTCACGGATAAAGAGGCCTGGGACCTGGCATTCTATATCAAATCTTTGCGGTTTCAAAACAAGGAACCGGATATTGCCTCCCTTCAAAAAATATTCGATGAGACAAAGGGACAGTTTTCATTAAAAGAAATAGCTACCCTATCCGACGGCGAACTGTTGCATAAATTGGGTTCGAATCCGCAATCAGGGAGAAAACTACAGGCCCTGCGAATTATATCGCCTTCTGGCCAGTCATCTAGCCTGGCCGTGGCAAGGGACTATCTGCATCAAGCTTTGATCAGTTATAAGGATGGGGACCAGAATCAGGCCCGGCAGCAGGCTTTGAGTGCTTATCTGGAAGGAATAGAGCCCGTAGAGGTCCGTCTAAAGGCCAACGACCCCAAATTTACCTCCCAATTGGAACAAAAAATGATGGAGGTACGGCAAAGCGTTGAGCAAGGTAATAGCACGGAGGTGGTTCAGGAAAAAATCAACAACGCCCTCTCGGCCATCGGGGCCGCCGAGCAAATGATGGCCGATCAAAGGCTCAGCTACTGGCTTTCCTTCTTCTTGGCCGCTTCCATAATGTTAAGGGAAGGCCTGGAAGCGTTCTTGATCATTGCCCTCATTCTGGCCCTTATCCGCAGCACGGAGGGGGCCAAAAAAGCACTGCCCTACGTGCATGGAGGATGGATGGCCGCGGTTTTGGTCGGAATTGCAGGCTGGTTCCTGTCCGATTGGATTATTGAAATAAGTGGTCAAAACAGGGAAATAATGGAGGGGGCAATCTCTTTGGTCGCTGTAATCGTCCTTGTATTTATTGGCTTTTGGCTTCATGACCATTCCCACACCAAGAAATGGAAAGAGTTCGTAGAAAATAGAATCGGAGCGCAATTACAGGGCAAGAATATGATCGGACTCGGCGTCTTTTCATTTATGGTGGTGTTTAGGGAGGCGTTCGAATCTATCCTTTTTTTACAGGCGATCGGTTTGGAAACCCCAGTTGGCGAACGGTCCTCCATTGGGTTTGGGGTATTGGCGGCCTTTGCCCTAATTGCCGTGTTGGTTTTTATCTTTGTTAGATATTCCAAAAGAATCCCCATAAGGCAACTTTTTCGTTACTCTTCCTGGGTCATTACGCTCCTGGCAGTAATCCTGATCGGAAAAGGTATCCACGCCATTCAAGAGGCCGGTTGGCTTTCAGTTACCGGTTTTTCCTTTTCCCCGAGGATAGATTGGTTGGGAATATATCCTACCACTGAATCCTTGATATCACAAATATTGTTGCTATGCCTTCTCTTGCTGATGTATCATTTTAGCAATTCAAGAAATAAGGCGGGGCATGTAAAATAATGGAGCGCCCGCCAAATTTAAAAATATCCCTACACCGTCGTCTAAGTACCGTATTTGCTTATTTGCTGCATAGAACATTGGGTTTAAAGTAGAACCGAAACACTATGGATAGTGGGAATATATTTGTAATATTACACCGAGCACTTATTTAAATGGTTCATTTTATAAATCCCTATGCCTTTTAAAAAATTAAATTCCGATATAAAAGAGTCGCTGGAAAGACTCCAAATTACAACGCCCACTCCTTTTCAGCACAGCAGTATTCCTGTAATAAAAAGCGGGGCCAACGTCTATTGTGTGGCACCAAAAAATAGTGGAAAAACAACCACGCTCATTCTTACAACCTTGCATATATTAAAATGTGAAGCGATTGGCAATGCACCACGGGCCGTGGTCTTGGTAGAAAATAAAGAAAAGGCCATGGAATTGTACCATGCCTTCTTATCCTTTACCAAAAATAATTCATTACGGGTTTATGTAGGGTATGAGGAACTGCATGTAGATGTGCAAAAATCGGAAATCTTCGAGGGTATAGACATTCTTATTTCCACTGTCAAGTCAATGAACAGGTTGTTCTTGTTAAACGGGGTAAATACGGCCCACTTAAAGATATTTAGTATAGACGACGCCGAATTTCTACTTCCCAGTTCAGAGACCAGCACCATTCTTTCCCTAACACAAAGCATTAAAAAATGCCAGTATGTACTATACTCTGAAAAATTAGATCCTAGATTAAAACATTTTGAATCTTATTTTATGGAACCCTCCAAAGTTGTTCAAATATAAATTTTAAGGGTATCCCGTTTTTGGAAGACACCTCAATATTGAAAAACAAAAATCTAGGGGGTCTATCCACAATCCAAACCCCAAATTTTCGTTAACAAAGGACAACTTTGCCCATTTTTTGCTAATTTTGCATTTACGTGAAAAAGCTTTTTCAACAAATAATGTCCCTTTGCCTAGCACTTTTGGTGCTCTTCTCCACGATGTCCTTTACCGTGGATATGCATTTTTGTGGCAAAAGTTTAGTGGATGTGTCCATTTTGAAAAAGGCTGCTACCTGCGGGATGGAAATGCAGGGAAATAGTACTTCGGATAAGCACGGTTTGGAAGAAAAGTCGTGCTGCAGTGACCATACCCTTACCGTAGCCGGCCAGGAAAACATAAAGGCCTCGTTTGAAAAATTAAGCTTTGGACAACAACTTTTTGTCACCTCACTTATCTATTCCTATCTAAATCTTTATCGGTCACTTGAAACCCAAGTAGTTCCTTTTAGGGACTATTCCCCACCCCTATTGGTCCGGGACGTATTGCTGCTGGACCAAACCTTCCTTATTTGATTATTGCGTTTTGAACTTTTAAAGCCCTCCTAATTTCTGGTCAGGGATTTCAGTGTGTTTGGCTCTTTTTGGACCAATCAATTTCATTACCCAATATTCATTCCTATGCTGAACAAAAGCATTAAATTTTTAATAGAGAACAAACTGGTCGCGCTTTTATTGCTGATCCTATTTACATGTTGGGGCCTCATAAATTCGCCCTTCCAGTGGGACGTTCCGTTTTTGCCCAACCAACCCGTGGCCGTAGATGCCATCCCCGATATTGGTGAGAACCAACAGATCGTTTTTACCCAATGGCCTGGCCGTTCCCCCCAGGATATCGAGGATCAGATTACCTATCCCCTAACCTCCAGCTTATTGGGAGTCCCCGGGATCAAGACAATACGGAGCTCCTCCATGTTCGGCATCTCCAGCATCTATATCATCTTTGATGAAAAAGTGGAATTCTATTGGAGCAGGAGCCGTATCCTGGAAAAACTGAATTCCCTGCCCTCGGGCCTTCTCCCAGAAGGAGTAAACCCCACTTTGGGACCGGATGCTACCGGTCTGGGGCAGATCTTCTGGTACACCTTGGAAGGCCGGGACAAAAGCGGTAAGGTGACAGGAGGCTGGGATCTTCAGGAATTGAGAAGTATTCAGGATTATTACGTAAAATACGGGCTCGCCGGTGCCGGTGGGGTTTCAGAAGTTGCCTCCATTGGCGGCTTTGTCCAGGAATATCAGATTGATGTTGATCCTGAACTGATGAAACAGTACAATATCGATCTTGGACAAGTTGTAAAGGCTGTTAAAGAAAACAATCAGGATATAGGTGCCCAGACCTTGGAAATCAACCAAGTGGAATATATGGTTCGCGGTTTGGGGTATGTTAAGTCAGTCGCGGACATCGAAAATTCCGTCATTGCATCCGAGAATTTTACCCCCATCCACATTAAGGATATCGCCAAGGTATCTTTAGGACCGGCAGAGCGGCGCGGTATCTTGGACAAGGAAGGGGCCGAAGTCGTAGGTGGGGTCGTAGTGGCCCGTTATGGTGCCAACCCGATGGAGGTTATTGGCAATGTTAAGGATAAGATCAAAGAGATAAGTACCGGACTCCCGTCCAAAGAGCTATCGGATGGCCGGACCTCCCAGTTGACGATTGTTCCCTTTTACGATCGTACGGAACTGATCCAACAAACATTGGGTACGCTGGATGAGGCGCTGACCTATGAAATCCTGATCACCATCCTGGTCATTATTGTCATGGTCTATAATTTAAGGGCATCCGTCCTTATTGCCGGACTGCTTCCGATCGCCGTACTTATGGTATTTATCGCGATGAAAATATTCAATGTAGATGCCAATATTGTGGCACTTTCCGGTATCGCCATTGCCATTGGTACAATGGTGGATGTAGGGGTAATCCTGTCCGAAAACATCATCCGGCATTTGGATATGGATCAGGGGAACTCGCCCACCGATACCGTCGTTTACGAAGCTACTTCCGAGGTTTCCGGAGCCATTCTAACGGCCGTGCTAACTACCATTGTAAGTTTCCTGCCCGTATTTACCCTGACCGGAGCCGAAGGCAAGCTCTTTCATCCCCTCGCATTCACTAAAACAGCGGCGTTAACGGCATCTTTGATCGTAGCCTTGTTCCTAATTCCTCCCTTTGCTGCCTACCTATTCCGCAAAAGGTCGGTTAGAAAAACGATGGGATATACAATAAATTCGGTATTGGCCTTATTGGGAATCGTAGCAATTGCTTATGGCTTCTGGCTGGGCCTGCTTTTGATCGCCTTTGCAATTACCGGGCTATTGCGGGACGGGACCATCGCTTCAAAAATATTCGGGAATCCCGTACTTGGTGACAAGGAGTTAAATATTATCAACAACGGACTTTGTGCCATTGCCTTACTTCTCCTATTGGCTACCTACTGGCGACCCATGGGCTTTGATCGCAGTGTCGGAATGAATATAATCTTTGTTGCCTTTTTATGTGCGTTTGTATTTGGGGTATTTGCCTTGTTGCGATATTACTACACCCAAATCCTGGGCTGGGCCTTACGAAACAAATTGCTTTTTCTGAGTATACCCACTACGGTGGCCGTTTTGGGAACGGTAATTATGCTCAATACCGGTAAGGAATTTATGCCATCGCTCAATGAGGGCTCATTCCTTCTCATGCCCACCTCCTTGCCCCATGCAGGGACCCAAGAAAATAAACGGGTGTTGCAGCAATTGGATATGGCCGTTGCCGCGATTCCAGAAATAAAAACGGTAGTCGGAAAAGCAGGAAGGACAGAGTCGGCTTTAGATCCCGCCCCCCTATCCATGTACGAAAACATTATTGAGTACAAACCGGAATATATCTTAAATGAATCCGGTAAGCCACAACGGTTTAAAACCAATCAGTCAGGTCAATTTTACCTGAAGGAAGGAGGATTTACGGACAATCCGAACCTTCCGAAATCCGATAAATCGGCAACGAAAAATACTGCAGAGGACCAGAGGATAATTCTTGATCCAAGTATTACATCGGACAAACTTGTTGCCGATGAGGACGGGGAATATTATCGCAATTGGCGGCCACAAATAAAATCCCCCGACGATATTTGGAACGAAATTGTATTGGCCACAAAGTTTCCAGGGATTACTTCCGCACCCAAACTGCAGCCCATACAGACGCGATTGATCATGTTGCAGACCGGAATGAGGGCCCCTATGGGTATCAAAGTGCGCGGTCAGAGCCTAGAGCAGATCGAAGCTTTTGGCCTTCGATTGGAATCGATCTTAAAGCAGGCCGAGGGGGTTAAAAAAGAAGCCGTGTTCGCCGATAGGATCGTGGGGAAACCCTATCTACTTATCGACCTGGATCGGGATAAGTTGGCCCGGTACGGCATCAGTGTGGCCAATGTCCAGGAAATATTGGAAGTTGCCGTTGGGGGCGAGATCCTCTCCAAAACTGTTGAAGGCAGGGAGCGATACGGTATCCGTATTCGCTATCCAAGGGAACTTAGAAGCAGTCCGGCCGATCTAAAAAACATCTATGTCCCGGTTGCGGGAGGAAATAAGGTGCCGCTCGGGGAATTGGCCAACATCCGCTACGAGAAAGGGCCACAGGTTATAAAAAGTGAGGACACCTTTCTAGTGGGCTATGTGCTATTTGATAAAATGGATGATTTTGCGGAGGTCGATGTGGTAGAAAATGCCCAAAAGTTGGTTGCCCAAAAAATAGATTCAGGAGAACTACAAGTGCCAAAGGGCATCAGTTATTCATTTACCGGAAATTATGAAAATCAGTTACGTGCAACCAAGACCCTATCCCTGATTGTCCCCCTCGCCCTGATCATAATCTTCCTGATCTTGTATTTCCAATTCCGATCTGTTTCCACCTCACTGATGGTATTTACCGGAATTGCAGTGGCCTTTGCGGGAGGTTTTATCATGATCTGGCTGTATGGGCAAGATTGGTTTCTCAATTTCAGTTTTTTTGGTGAAAACCTACGCGACCTTTTTAATATAAAGGCCATTAATCTGAGCGTTGCCGTCTGGGTTGGGTTTATCGCCCTTTTCGGTATCGCAACGGACGACGGGGTTATCATGGCGACCTATCTCACACAGACATTTGACCGGGAAAGCCCTAAGAATATTAAGGACGTTCGACTCTCAACTCTGGAGGCTGCAAATAAACGGATTCGACCTTGTTTGATGACCACGGTAACTACTATTTTGGCCTTATTGCCCGTGTTGACATCTACGGGAAAAGGGAGCGACATAATGATTCCGATGGCCATCCCTATTTTCGGGGGAATGATCATAGATACAACATCCTATTTCCTTGTCCCGGTACTCTATAGCTGGAGAAAGGAATTTCAACTTAAACGAGCAAGCAAATGAAAAATATATGCTTTATAGTCTGTTTTTTACTTGTATCCGCTTTTGCAAAAGCACAGAAATTGCAATCCTATATTGATGAGGCGATAAAGAACAATCCCAATATTCATGCTGTTGAAACGCAGTACAAGATTTATACCGAAAAGATATCGGAGACCAACGCCCTAGGTGAAACCCAATTCACAGGAGGCTATATGGTGGGGGACAATGCTATGCCAATGATGCAGGAGGGGGAATTTTCAGTGATGCAGATGTTTCCCTGGTTTGGCACTAATTCCGCCCGGAGCAAATATGCCACTGCAATGGCAGATGCCAATTTTTTGGAAATCGAAATCGCGAAAAGAAAAATTACAATGGACTTGTCCCAATCCTATTACCGATTATATGAGATTTCTAAAAAGCAACAAGTGTTGGATTCCAACATTCAACTTTTGAAGGTCTATGAGCAACTGGCCCTTACCTCGATAAAGGTTGGTCAAGCCTCAGCGGTCTCTGTGTTAAAACTGCAGATGCGGGAGAATGATTTAATTGAACGAAAATTAGTTTTGGAGCAGGACTATTCGTCCGAAATAACTGCTTTCAATAAGATTATGAATCGGCAGGAGGTTTCTGAAATCCCAATTCTAGATAGCTTGGCACTTCCTGTGAAGGATTTGGAAATAGATTTTGCCAATCTTAACCTACATCCCGAATTGATAAAATTTGAGGAACTGAACAAAGCGGTGGCACAGGCCGATATACAAAACAAAAAAGAAAGCGCACCAGACTTTGGGGTAGGGATGCAATATATGCTTTACAACGAGGCCCCGAATATGCTGATGCCAATGGTTTCGCTTTCCGTTCCCATATTCACCAAGAAGTATAAATCCATTTCCCAACAGAACCAACTGAAGTATGAGGAGCTAAGTTCCCAAAAACAGGCTGTCCAGAATTCCTTAATAGCACAGTTACAAACGGCGGTCAAAAGCAGGGACGCGGCACGTATAAGTGTGGAGACACAAGATAAGAATTTGAAACAGGCCAAGGTGGCCACCGAAATATTATTGAAGAACTATGAAACTGGCACCATCAACTTTGAAGACGTTTTGGATGTGCAGGAATTACAACTAAAATTTCAAATAAATCGAATTGAAGCAATTGTTGCGTATTACAAGCAAATGACTATAATCAATTATTTAAGTAACTCAAAATAAATACATCATGGGAAAATCAATTAAATTATTAACAATGGGATTCACCTTGTTAGCAGGAGCTATATTCTTTGTAGCCTGTAAAGATCAAACAAACAAAAACGAGCCAAAGATGGTTGAATCATCTGGTGCCGTCGGCAAGGAGGTAGCCCAAAACAAAATAGGGTTCAAAGACAGTGAAGTTGCGGATGCCTACCAACACTATACGCATATTAAAACAGCTCTGGTGAATTCCGATCAGACCGAAGCCAAAAACGGAGCCGAAATGTTGGTGAAGGTTTTAGGAGGTTCAAATGGGGAAATTAAAACCCTGGCCCAAGAAATAGCCGCCAGTACTACCATCGATGAACAAAGAAGGGCATTCGCCGGATTATCGGAAAAAATGCAGCTTCTTGTCAATGGTTCCTTATCTTCCGGTGAACTCTATCTACAGTATTGCCCTATGGCGTTAGATAACAAAGGTGCCAGTTGGTTGTCGGACTCCAAAAAAATAAAAAACCCATATTTTGGCAGTAAAATGTTGAGTTGTGGGTCAGTGCAAGAGACCATTAATTAGATTTGGAAAAGTTATGAATAATCGAGCATCCAGTTTCCAATTTCTAACATCAAGCTACTAAATTATAATATCCAAACAATGAAACATACTTATCACATACACGGAATGACCTGCAACGGTTGCCGAAGCCATGTGGAAAAAACCCTGAATTCGGTTCCGGGAGTTTCCAAAGCCACAGTAGACCTTGTAAAAGCAGAGGCTACTATTGAATCGGAAAAGCATATTCCCATCGAAAAATTTCAAGAGGCCTTAAAAATTGACGGAGGTGGCTATAGCATTCATACCCCAGGAAACCATAATCTAGATAAAACCATTAAGAAAAAGATTTCCGCCTCCGGGAATGGGACCGGTGTCTTTTACTGCCCTATGCATTGCGAGGGCGACAAGACCTATGACAAACCAGGGGATTGTCCGGTTTGCGGCATGGATCTAGTACAGGAACAAAACGTTTCCGGAACTTCATCTACACAATATACCTGCCCCATGCACCCGGAAATTGTCAGGGACGAGCCTGGCAGCTGTCCTATCTGTGGGATGGATCTTGTACCTATGGAGCCCGATCTTTCAGCGGAGGAGAAAACCTATCAAAAGCTAAGGAAGAAACTATGGTGGGCCTCGGCCTTTACATTGCCGATCTTTTTAATAGCCATGAGCGACATGTTGCCCACTAACCCGTTCTACAATCTTATGCCCGAAAAATATTGGAACTGGGTGCAGTTTGGGCTTTCCCTCCCAGTAGTGTTCTATGCGACTTGGATGTTCTTTGAACGGGCCTATAAAAGTATAAGGACCTGGCACCTGAATATGTTTACCCTTATAGGTATCGGTGCCGGGGCAGCATGGTTGTTTAGTCTCTTCGGACTTTTCTTTCCCGATTTCTTTCCGGCGCAGTTTAAAACAGAATCGGGAGCCGTACATGTTTATTTTGAAGCTGCAACGGTCATCCTAACGTTGGTACTTTTGGGGCAAATGTTGGAAGCCAGGGCCCATAGCAAAACCAATTCGGCCGTAAAGGAATTATTGAAATTGGCCCCGAACACTGCCGTAAAAGTAGTGGATGGCGAGGAAAAGAAAGTTTCCATTCACGAGATCGAAATCGGTGATATTCTTAGGGTAAAACCCGGCGATAAAATTCCGGTGGACGGTGTGATTACGGACGGACAGACCTCTGTGGACGAATCGATGATATCCGGGGAACCCCTTCCAGTAAGCAAAACGATCGATGATCAGGTGAATAGCGGAACGATCAACGGCAACCAATCCTTTTTGATGAAAGCAGAAAAGGTCGGTACCGATACCCTGCTCTCCCAGATTATCAAAATGGTTAATGACGCAAGCAGAAGTCGGGCCCCTATTCAAAATTTGGCGGATAAGGTTTCCGGTTATTTTGTTCCCATCGTGGTTCTTGTATCGGTGATAACCTTTATTGTTTGGGCCATTTGGGGCCCTGAGCCAGCCTATGTCTATGCTTTTGTGAACGCCATAGCCGTTTTGATCATTGCCTGTCCCTGCGCCCTTGGCCTTGCAACGCCAATGTCCGTCATGGTAGGAGTTGGGAAAGGTGCCCAAAGTGGGGTGTTGATCAAGAACGCCGAGGCCCTTGAAAAAATGAACAAGGTAGACACCCTGATCGTGGATAAGACCGGGACCCTGACGGAAGGAAAACCAACCGTGGAAAAAATAGGAACGGTTGGAGATAATTTTAACGAGGAGACCGTATTGCAATATATCGCTTCCATTAACAGCCAAAGCGAACACCCTCTTGCAGACGCTACCGTAAAATACGGAAAGGAGAAGGGAGTCAAAACCCTTAAAACAGATGGGTTCAATGCCGTAACCGGAAAAGGAGTGGAAGGAACCATCAATAAGAAAAAAATAGCTTTGGGCAATGTCAAGATGATGGAATACGCCAGCGCTAAAATTCCATCAACCTTGGAACGGGAAGCCCAATCCTATCAAAAACAGGGCAAAACAGTTTCTTATCTGGCCGTTGACAACGAGGCGATCGGATTCGTTGTGATAGGGGACAAAATAAAAAAGACGACGGCCAAGGCCATAAAGGAATTACAAGAGCATGGAATTGTTGTGATCATGCTCACCGGGGACAATGAAAATACCGCCAAGGCGGTTGCCGATGAACTGGGCCTTACCGATTTTAAAGCCGGCATGCTCCCCGAAAACAAAATGAAGGAGGTAGAACGATTACAATCCGAAGGAAAAATCGTTGCTATGGCCGGCGATGGGATAAATGATGCCCCTGCCTTGGCAAAAAGTAACGTGGGCATCGCGATGGGTACGGGGACGGACGTCGCCATTGAGAGCGCTGGTATTACCTTGGTAAAGGGCGACCTCCACGGTATCGTCAAGGCCCGCAACTTAAGTGAGTCCACTATGCGCAACATCAAGCAAAACCTATTTTTCGCCCTGATATACAATGCAATTGGAGTTCCCATTGCTGCAGGGGTACTATTTCCATTTTTTGGGATTTTGCTGTCCCCGATGATAGCAGCTGTGGCCATGAGCTTTAGTTCGGTGTCGGTTATTGGCAACGCCCTGAGACTCAGGAATGTGAAAATTGATTGAAAGAGAAGGGAAAAGAGAACAGAGAGAAGAGAACAGAGAAAATAGAACAGAGAAAATAGAATAGAAATGGACTAAATTTAAGGTCTTTTGTCCTTCGTTCTTTCTCCTTTTGTCTTTTGTTTTTTGTCCTTTTCCAATTACATCTAATACGTATAAAATCAACAACTTATGAAGCGTAACTTCATTTATATAACCGTGGCCCTCCTCATCGGATTGTTGGGTGGATATTTCATTTTTGGCGATTCCAATAAGGAAAGTCGAGCTATATCCTATTCCCACGACCATGGTGATGAAAAAGTAGATCAAATGTGGACCTGCTCCATGCACCCCCAGATCATGCTTCCGGAACCAGGGGACTGCCCTATCTGTGGCATGGATCTTATACCCGCCAACAGTTATGAAGACGGACTTGCCGCGAGTCAATTTCGACTTTCAGAAAATGCCCAGGCTCTTGCCAACATACAAACCTCCATCGTCGGGGAAGGGAACCTCATGGGGAACGAGATGACACTGTCCGGGAAAATTATTGTCAATGAGGATACAAAATCTACCCAACCGGCACATTTTGACGGGCGGATAGAGCAACTGTACGTAACTTCCCTAGGGCAAATGGTGAATATGGGACAGCCCGTGGCCTCTGTATATTCGCCCGAGCTCCTAAGCGCGCAGCAAGAACTTCTGACCACCTATAAAATGAAGGATTCCCAACCCCAGTTGTACAAGGCGGTAAGGGAAAAGTTCAAGAACTGGAGAATACATGATGCTCAATTGGATGAAATAATAAAAACGGGCAAGCCAGTTGATGCCCTGACCCTTCATTCCCACGTTTCCGGTGTAGTTACGGAAATCCTGGTGGCTCGAGGGGATCATATCATGACTGGAGTCCCAATATTTAAGGTAGCCAATCTCAATACCGTATGGGCTTCTTTTGATGCTTACGAGAATCAGATCAGTCTAATCAAAAAAGGCCAAAAAATAAAGGTCTCCACCAACGCTTATCCCAATAAGATTTTTGATGCAAAAATATCCTATATTGATCCAATACTCAACACTACAACACGTACCGTAATTGTAAGGGCAGTTCTGGATAACAAGGATAAACTCCTAAAACCGGGAATGTTCATTGAGGCGCAACTGGAAGGGCTACCAAGTAAGAAAGCTACTGCACCCGTGGTTCCCAAAAGCGCAGTTCTCTGGACGGGAAAAAGATCGATAGTGTATGTGAAACCAAACCCTGAAGAACCCGTTTTTGAAATGCGGGAAGTACTGTTGGGCAAGGAAACGGAAGACAGTTATGAAGTTGATGACGGTCTGCAACCTGGAGATATTGTTGTTACACGGGGTGCCTTTACCGTGGATGCGGCGGCCCAATTGGAAGGTAAGAATTCAATGATGACAACAGAATCGGCTTTGGAACAAAAAGTTTCGCTTTCCGAAGATTTTCAAGCCGGTTTGGAATCCCTTCTTCCCTCCTATTATAATCTAAAGGATGCCCTTGTATCGTCCAAACCGGGCCTAGCCATGGAAAAGGCACAGATTATGGAGCAAAAAATAGGTGAAATCAATACCTCACAATTACAACCAGTGGCTTCTAAAAAAATGGATAAAATAAAGGATATGGCCAACCTGATCGCCAAAAACGACGACCTGGAATATCAACGCAATCATTTTGCCACATTATCCGATGCCATGACCACCTTGGTTTCCGGATTAACCTCCATTGATCAAAAGATATATGTTCAGAGATGCCCCATGGCAGATGAACACAGTGGAGCGCTCTGGCTGAGCAGTGAAAAAGAGATTCGAAACCCCTATTTTGGAGATTCTATGTTGGATTGCGGGAGCACGATTCAAGAATTGGGCGAGTAAACGATTTTTTTACCTAGTGTGCATGGTACAATGCGATTCGCGTTGTATCTTGCACTCTTTTTATAAATTATGCCCTAAAGGCATATTTTTCCCCAACTATGGAACAACCCTCCATTTACCCATTTGGAATTCGAATTGACCAACCAGTGACTACCTTGACGGATATGTTGGTAGCCGTTGTCTGCTTCTACGCTTTCTATAAGCTGCACAATTACAAGGCAGATTACCGAATTTATGTACAGGCCCGCGCCTACTTCTTTTGCATGGCGATCGCTACTTTTATAGGATCCATAGTAAGCCATGGATTTCTTTATGCACTAAGTCCTTCATGGAAGTTTTTGGGATGGGCCTTTGCCATGTACTCCATAAACCGTTTGGAACGAGCCATGATCTTCTATTCCAGACCCTTGATGAACCGGAAATTGACCCAGTTTTTCGATTGGTTCAATGTCTTGGAGCTTATTGTTTTTGCTGGTTTGGCCTACGGGAATTTGCTGTTTGGGTTCTTTGACATTGACTCGTTTATTTTTGTTGAGATCCATTCTGCCTACGGATTGGTCGTATTTGTATTCGGTTTCAGTATTTTCAACTATATCAAAAGGGGCCATAACCGGGATGTCCTATATTTTCTTTGGGCGGTTGGAGCGGCAGCTTGTGCCGCTTTATTCTTTTCCTTAAAACTAAGTATCAACAAATGGTTCAACCATGTGGACATTAGCCATGTATTTATGGCGATATCGGCTTTTTTATTTTATTTGGGATTCACCAAAGTTCTGTCACGCACCAAAAATGGACTTATAGATGCGGATGGCGAGCATCCCGAAAAAGTCCAAGTGGCGGAGATCGTAGAATAAACAAAATGGCCAAGCAGGGATCCACGTTTATTTCACAGGCCACCACACCGTAGTCATCGCAAAATGGAATGGCATGGGATTTCCCCTTTAACGCTTAGCAAAAGCGTGCTTCCTGAAAAATATTGGTATTCTAGATCTTCTTCCAAAAATATGGGGTGAGCAATATAAGTACAGTAAATAATTCCAACCTACCGGAAAGCATTAGAAAACTGCACCACCATTTGCCCAAGGCCGGCAGGCCATCATAATTTGCCAAGGGGTTCAAGGTGCCAAAGCCCGGGCCTACGTTCCCCAATGAGGAGGCAGCCCCACCAACGGCAGATTCAAAATCCAACCCTAAAAACCCGAGTACCAGGGCACCAATGATGAACAACAGCATATAGAGCACAAAAAAGGCAATGATGTTGTACACAATATGTTCCTTTACGGTTTTTTTATTGTATCTAACAGGAATTACGGCATTGGTATGCAGGGTGCGCTTAAATTCGAGCACTCCGTTCTTAATGATCAAAAGATGGCGCATTACCTTAATGCCACCGGCGGTAGATCCTGCGCAGCCTCCCAAAAACATCATCCCGAAAAAGAAAATGGTCAGGAAAGGCGTCCAGTTGGTAAAGTCGGCCGTAACAAAGCCTGTAGTGGTAATGACCGTCAATACTTGAAACAAGGCATGTCTAAAGGCACTCTCCGCTTCCCCCCAAACCATGGGATGGTAATTGGAAACGGGAACATGCGCCTGGAAATATATGACCAAGGTGGCAATTATGGTGAACGAGATAATAAATCCCGTATAAAACCTGATTTCCTCATCCCTTAGCACCCTTTGTATCTTGCCCTTAAAGGCAAAATAACTCAATACAAAGTTACTGCCGGCCAAAAACATAAAAAGAATAACAATATATTGGATCAACGGTTGATTGTTCCAGTAGGCCAAACTTGCGTTCTTGGTAGAGAAACCACCGGTGGAAAGGGTGGCCATGGAATGATTGATGGCATCAAAATAAGACATGCCCGCCAGCTTTAGCAAAATGGATTCGGCTATGGTATATCCCAAATAGATCAGCCACAAGCGTTTTGCGGTATCCGTAATCCTAGGGTGCAATTTGTCACTACTAGGGCCGGGAGCCTCCGCTGCAAACAACTGCATGCCACCGATGCCCAACAAGGGAAGGATGGCAATGGCCAAAACGATAATTCCCATGCCCCCGATCCAATGGGTAAGGCTGCGCCAAAAAAGGATTCCCTCGGGCATACCCTCTATATTGTCCATTATAGATGCCCCAGTGGTAGTATAACCGGACATCGTTTCAAAGAAAGCGTTCGTGACCGTGGGAATAGCTCCGGAAAAAAGATAGGGCAACATCCCTGACACGGACATAATAATCCAACCAAAGGTCACGATTATATATCCTTCCCGGGTCTTGACCTCTTTTTTGTGGCCTCGGGTAAAAAACATGGCTACAACCCCTACCAACATAGTAATGATCGCGGCCAAAGATATATGAAGCGTAACCCCGTCACCATATATACCGCTCACCACGGCCGCAAAGAGCATAAAACAGCCATTGCAGAGCAAAAGAAGCCCCATAAGGTGAATGATAATTTGAGAGTTGAGACGCATTTTTTAATTTACGGATTTTACAAGAATAGTTTTTCAATTTTTGTGATTGCCCTTGGCAAGCAACAGACCACTACCCGATCCCCTTCCTTGATTTCAAATCCTCCCAAAGCAATGATTCCTACCCCATCCCTTACAACTCCCCCAATGGTGGCCGACTGGGGAAAATCCAAATTTCGAATGGCTTTTCCGTTGACTGCCGATGTTGCTTTTACCCTGAATTCGAGAATTTCTGCATTTACATTGTTCAGTCGGGTAAGGGCTACAACCTCTCCCCTGCGAACGTAACGGAAAATATTGTTGGCCGCCAATAGCTTTTTATTGATTAAGGTATCGATGCCAATAGAGTGCGACAACTGAAAATAATCCACATTCTCCACGAGGGCGATCGTTTTACGAACGTTTTTGGATTTGGCCATTAGACAGGACATGATATTTGTTTCCGAATTTCCGGTAACAGCGATAAAGGCATCCATGGAGTCGAGGTTTTCCTCTTCCAATAATTCCACATTTCTCCCATCCCCATTGATTATCAACGCATTTGGAAGTTCATCCGCTAAATCAAATGCCTTTTCTTTGTTCTTTTCTACAAGTTTAACGTTCAATTTACTGGCACAAAGATCCCGGGCCGTTTTAAAACCTACTTTGCTGCCCCCCAAAATCATTACGTTTTTGATCTCCATTTTCTGTTTGCCCGAAAGCTTATAGAGCTCATCTACCCCGGTTTTGGTCGTGATAAAATATACCTGGTCTCCCGTACTAAATAAAGTGTCTCCCCTGGGGATTACCGTGAATTGCGTTCCCTTGCGTTGGAGGGCAATAGGCATAAAATGAAGTGTAGGAAACATTTCGGCTACCTCTTTTACCATTTTGCCAACAAATGGTGCAGACTTTGGTATTGAGACCCCGATGATGATCAAGGCCCCCCCTTCAAATTCAAAAGTATCGTTGAAGGCGGACTGGTTCAGCAGCAATTGAATCTCCGATGCCGCCAGTTCCTCTGGTGAGATAAGTTCATCGATCCCCAATTGGGCAAAATTGATAGCTTCCTTGTTATCTATAAATTCGGTGTTGGATATACGCGCAATGGTACGCCGGCAACCCAATTGCTTTGCCAGCAGGCACAAAGTTATATTTGTGGTTTCCGAAGAGGTAACCCCGATAACCAAATCGGATTTATCCACGTTGGCGTCCTTTAATACCGCTATCGAAGTAGCATCCCCTTTCAAAACACGGATATCCAAATGGCTATCCGCATAGGCCAAACTCTCCTTATTGGTATCAATCAAGATAATGTTCTGGGATTCATAGGAAAGTAGTTTGGCCAAATGAAAGCCTACTTCGCCCGCTCCTGCAATGATAATTTTCATTTGCGATTATGATTAATTAGATCGAAAGCCATTTCTAAAATTTTATACTTAACCCAAGTACAAGGTATAAAATATGAATTCTGAATTCATCACCAGCCCTACTTATAAACTTTCGCTTGCCAGTTCCGGCTTTTTAAAATGATATAAGATTCCGCAAACGGACACCAATGCGGTAATCAAAAAGAACACCATGCTTATACTTACCGAAGTGCTTTGGTCCAGGGCTAGCCAAGTAGCCCCATAAAAAAAAGTCACCTCCCTACTTCCTATCCCACCAATGGTCAAAGGTAGCACTGAAACAATGGAAGATACCAGAAAAATAAGCAAATAAGCCATAATATTCGTGTCAATGTACAATGCCTTCAAAATAAAAAAGGCACTAGCCAACTGGGCCAGCTGCACCAAGGCTGAGTAACCTATCGATTTCCAAAAAATTTGGAGCACATAAGCAAAGTACCTTTTGTTCAAAAACCAAAATACCGTCAGGCCAGCAAAAATAGCAAGAAAAAAAAGTGTCCTAAAATCCGATAGAACGCCATTATTCATCACCAAAGCCAACAGACACGCATATATGAACAGAAGCAGCATCCCACTGAGCCGATCCAGCACCAAAACTGCAACTACCCGTTTGGTTGCCACATCAAACTTCTTTTTTATTAGATATCCCTTGTAGGCATCGCCCCCAATACCACCGGGCAAAAAAAGATTGTAGAACATTCCCAACAGGTAAAGCTGTAGGTTGCTCTTTTGGGTAAGGGGAATATCCAGTTGATGAAAATAGAGATTTAATCGGAACGCCGCAATAACTTTGGAAAGTACAAAAAGCAAAATCGCCAAGACCACAAAAAAGGAATTGGCCCTTTTTATTACAGAAAGTACATCCACAAAATTGATTTTAGTAAAGACAAAATAGACCAATACAACACTGATGGCTATTTTAAGAACCGTAACTAAATGTTTACGCTGCTTTACCACCTACGTAAACTTTTTTAATGCGGTAAGGTCTTTTCTTCTGTGATTCGTAGTATGTGCGAATCAATAATTCCATCACGATTCCAATGGTAAACAATTGTATCCCCGCCAAAATGAACATCAATCCAAAAATCAATAGGGGCCGATTGCCGATATCATGACCCATAAATTTGACGATAAGGAGATATATGTTTATAAAGACCCCTAAAATGATCAACAGGACCCCCAGAATTCCAAAAAGATGGATGGGACGCTGAAAATATTTACGGATAAAGAGCAGCAGCATCATGTCGGCCACCACTTTAAAAACCCGTTCCAGGCCATACTTGGACTCCCCCGCGTGGCGGGCATGATGTTTTACGGGCACTTGCTTGATCTGGGCGCCCTCCAAATAAGCCAACAAGGTTATAAACCGGTGCATTTCCCCGTATAGGTTCAGATCCTTGGCAATATCCCTTGTAAAGACCTTTAGGGCACAACCGTTGTCTTGGATGTCGAGCTTTGTGACCCTTCTTGCCAGGAAATTTGCAATTTTTGATGGAATCTTTTTTATCAGGGAATCCTTTCTCTTCTGGCGTATTCCAGTAACCAGATCGTACTCCCCACTTACCGCAAATTGCAACATCTGTGGAATATCACTGGGGTCGTTCTGTAGGTCCCCGTCCATGGTGATGATGTATTCGCCGTGCGCATAGTCCAACCCGGCGGCCAAAGCCAAGCTTTGGCCATAATTTTTCTTTAACTCAATGAGGTTCACTTTATCATCATTCATTTTCTTCACCACTTTTCGGGTGGCATCCTTGGAGAAATCGTCCACATAAACTATCTCGTATTGATACCCAACCAAGCTTTCGTGGATCTTTTGGGTAAGCAGTACCACATTGTCTTCCTCATTGTAAAGTGGGACAACAATGGACAGAAGGGAGTCGGTGACAGGCTTCATTTAGATTGGTTTTAGGTTGAATATATCCGCTATACTTTTTGTTGGGGCTACCCTTGGGCAAATTTAAGGTTTTTATTTCCACCTGTGGATTTATTGCAGGTTCCCATAAATAAAATCCTGAAATGAAAAGGGCTAGGTTCAATTTCCATCAATGCGTTTTGGGATTTCATTGTTGTAGCCCATAAAATGAAGTCAAAAGCTTTTCAGCGGCCTTCAACGGAGACATCCTATTCTCCATGACCGCTTTTAGTAATTCGTCCATTTCTGATTTTATCTTTGGGTTATTGTAAAAATTGCGATTCAATCCCTCCTCAACGGCATTTAGGAACCAATATCTATTTTGTTCTTTTCTCTTGGATAAAAAATGTCCGTTTTCCTTGTTATCCCCAATGTATTTTTCAATCATTTTCCATACCTCCCCGATTCCGGAATTTTCTTGGGCCGAGCACAGGACAACTTTCGGAACCCAACCATTTTCTTTGGGTGGATATAGATGAAGGGCCCTGGCAAATTCCATTTTGGCCTGTTTCGCCATGGGAAGATTGCATCCATCGGCCTTGTTAATAGCGATGGCATCGGCCATTTCCACGATGCCTCTTTTAATTCCCTGCAGCTCATCGCCTGCCCCCGGCAGTTGTAATAGCAGAAAAAAATCGACCATTTGGTGAACCGCTGTTTCGCTCTGGCCAACGCCAACAGTCTCAATTAAAATTATGGAGAAGCCCGTCGCCTCACAAAGCACTATGCTCTCCCTGGTTTTATTCGCAACGCCACCAAGGGAATTCCTAGTGGGCGAAGGTCGGATAAAAGCATTAGGGTCTTTGGCCAAGTTTTGCATTCGGGTCTTATCCCCCAAAATACTTCCTTTGCTCAAAGAACTACTGGGGTCTACCGCAAGAACCGCCACCTTGTTTCCAAGTTCCGTCAATAAGCTGCCAAGAACATCTATAAACGTGCTCTTCCCTACCCCTGGGATTCCTGTAATGCCGATTCGAATACTGTTGGCAGAATATGGTAAACATGCTTCTATAACATCATTTGCAATTTGATGATGTTCCGAACGTGAGCTCTCTACCAAACTTATTGCCTTGGATAGGGCAATTTTATTACCTTGAAGGAGCTCCTGGGTAAGATTTTTGGAATCCAAATATTTAGGAATAGACCGTGCCGATCTAATTTTGGAAATGGCATCGATATTGAGGTTGGATGTGGGCATTTTTCCATCTCCTCCATTTTTCTTCGATTCTTTCTTGGGTGCGTTCAAAAGTCCAACTTAATTTTACATCCCCAAAGTAAGGAAATAAGGATATTTATCAGCATTTATTCAAGTCCAAAAATAAATTTTGATTCATTTAGATACGTCTCGCCCGGTTTTAAAACACTGGAAGGAAAATTGTCCTGGTTAGGGGCGTCTGGATAATTCTGGGTTTCAAAGCAAATTGCCGCGAACTCTAAAGGCGTATACACCACTACCGCTGGCTGATTTGTAATTATTTGCATGGAAATTCCGGTTTTGTCGGAATGTACATAACCTACGATATTTGAGTTTTTTCCGATAACAAACGGATCATCCAGTCGGGTCTCCCCAATTTTCTTCTTTATTTGAAAATCGTATTTGGTGTTTTTAACCGGCAGAATTTTTCCCGTGGGAAGTAGATTTTCCTGGGTTTCCAATACTTGTGGACAGTTGAGCTGCAAATCGTAACCATTAATGCTATCGGTGTCGTCCAGTTTATAATACGAATGGTTGGTCAAATTAACCACGGTTGTTTTATCGGTTGTAGCCTTATGGTCTATATGGAGCACATTGCCCGATAATTTATACGTTACGGATACCTGCAGGTTGCCAGGATAGCCTTCTTCCATATCCACGCTGAGATAGGAAAGTCTAACAAAAGGCTCCTCTCCATCGTGTACCTTTTCTATTTTCCAGTATTTCTTTCCAAAGCCTACTTTCCCTCCGTGGAGGTGCACTCCGTCCTTGGCATAGATAGGATACTTTTTCCGCTCCAATACAAATCCGCCTTGGGAAATTCTCCCGGCATACCTTCCGACACATACACCCATGGCTTTTCTATCCTCTAAATATTTCATGGGTTCATCATAACCGGCCACAATATTTGTCCAGGAGCCTGTATTATTTTTCACTTCCAATTTTTGAATAATGGCACCATAGTCCAACACCGTTAGAACTATAGAATTATTTTTTATGGTAACTTGGTTCATGTTGTTCATTTTTGAATATTAAAGAACCCATCTTGGTTTTTTCTGTTGCCCTGTAAAATGAACCTCCCCCCCCTCAATAACAAAGTCGGGGCTGTTACAGATTAAAATATCAAAATAAAATCTTTATATAAAAATACCCTTTTTTGTCACATTGAAAAATTTAAATCGTCTTTAAGACAAGGATCTCAAAAACCAAAAAGAAACCGGCCTTATGTTTCAATCAGATTTGGTGGCGCAATGCATGGCGAACGACCGAAAAGCGCAAATGAAACTTTACGATCAGTATTGTACTGGCATGTTCCATATTGCCATGCGCTTTCTGGGAAATAAGGATGACGCCGAAGACGTGGTGCAGGAATGTTTTATCAAGGCGTTTCAAAAAATAGACCAATACAAAGGCGAGGTCACATTCGGGGCTTGGTTAAAAAAAATAGTCATAAACAAGAGTATTGATTTTGTGAGGTCGAATACAAGGAATTTTGAAGAACTTAATGAAAACCTAGCCATCGATGAGGACGACGATTGGAGCGTCCCCGATGGAACGACTACAAGATTAGTGGAAAGGGCCATGAAAGAAATACCGGAAAAATACAAATATGTGGTACAACTATTTTTACTGGAAGGCTACGATCATAGCGAAATTGCGCAGATACTCAACATTACGGAATCGGCCTGTAGGACCAGGCTCCTGAGGGGGAAGGGATATTTGAAACAACTTTTAAAATCAAGAAACTATGTCACAAGATCTTAGAGAAATGTACGGGGCCGACAGGGAAAAACCCTTGTCAACCTTAAATGAAGGTCACCGGGATCGTTTTCTAAAACGTTTGAACTCCGAAATGCCCCTTCCTAAAAAATCGAACTTCCATATCCTAAAGATTGCCGCGGCCATCCTGGTATTGGTGAGTGCCGGCATATTTATCATTACCCAGAAAAACAAAGTAGCTCCCAACATTCCGGCCACAACAAGTGTAGAAGTTGTTGACAAACCGATTAAATCCAATATTTCGTTGGGCGATCTCTCACCAGATCTCAAAAAGGTAGAACAATATTATGTGGCAAATATTAACCTGGAGCTCTCCCAATTGCAGGTTTCCCAAGAGAACAAGGGTCTGGTGGATAGCTATATGTCCCAGTTGTCCGAACTGAACGATGAATACCAAAGGTTGAACAACGAATTGAACCAAATGGGCCCAAACGAACAGACCGTTACGGCCTTGATTAAAAACCTGCAACTACGGTTGCAATTACTGCAGAAGTTAAAAGAAAAATTAAACGAAATAAAAACCAATAAAAATGAAACAGTTGCATAGTTCCATCCATCCCATTATTGTAGTTGTCCTAGGTTTAACCTTGGCGCAATCTTTTGGTCAAAAACAGACCAAAACATACAACGAAACATTTAAAGTTGATGACGAAGCTGTTTTGGAGCTAAATACCAGCAATGCGGATATAGAGTTCGACACTTGGAACAAAAATCAGGTGTCCGTCGAAGCGGTGGTGGAAATCGAAGGACTCACTGCCGAGGAAGCCGAAAAATATTTCAAATCCCATGAGGTCAAGATAATGGGAAACAGTAAAGAAATAGAGGTGTCTACGGGAGGCGGATACCACTGGGATTTTGATAACGATATAAGGATTGAAGGATTGAATTTCGCAATACCCGAGATACCCGAGATACCTGAAATGCCCGAAATGCCCGAAATGCCGGATATGAGCGAAATGCCTCCATTGCCAGCGGCGCCGCTTCCCGCGTTCGATTACGAGGCTTTTAAAAAGGACGGTGAAAAATACCTACAGCAATGGCAAAAGGATTTTCAAAAGAATTATGGGGAAGACTACCAGAAAAAAATGGAAGCATGGGCAGAAAAAATGAACATAAAAAGGGAGGCCATGGATGAAAAAAGAAAGGAGATGACCCAAGCCAGGGAGGAAGCTAGGCAACAAATGAACGAGGTGCGGGATCAACAAAGGGAGGCACAACAAACGGCTAGGGTAAAACAGCGGGAAGCCATGGAAGAACAAAGGGAGATCATGGCACAACAAAGGGAACGGAAAAATGCGGATAGAATCATCTTTCTGGATAGTAATCGCGGTGACAATATTTATTATCGGTCCGCTGATGGGGAGAACAGAAATATAAAGATTAGGAAAACCATAAAAATTAAAATGCCAAAATCCGTGCGTTTAAAAATGAACGTGCGCCATGGGGAGGTAAAATTGACGGGGGATACCAAAAACATGAGCGCCAACCTGTCCTATGCCAACCTACGGGCAACCACAATTGATGGGGTGAAAACCAACATCCTGGCCTCCTACACTCCTGTAAGCGTACAAAATTGGAACGAGGGCCAGCTACAGGCAGACTACTCGGATAACGTGAACCTTAAGGAGGTTAGGGTGTTGACCTTAAATTCGATTTCTTCCAATGTCACCATAGATCAAATATTGAACAATGCCCTGATAAAAAATAGTTTTGGGGATTTGATTATCAACTCCATTGGCCCAAATTTCACCAAATTGGATATTTTTGTGGACAATTCGGACCTGGATTTTACCCTACCGCAATCTGAGTTCAATATCAAAATTAACAGTACCGTATCCAATATAAAACCAACGGCCAAATTGACCCTTAAGAAGACAGGTGACCATAGTAAGAGTACGCTTTATAAAGGTTACTATGGAAAGGAAAACACGGAAAAGGTCATCACCATAAACTCAAAATATAGTGATATCGTATTAAAGTAGTTGGGTGGGCGATACCATAAGTAAAGCGACTTTAATTTTCGACCTATTGGCTTTTCGCTGTACACCTCTCGCTTTCCGCATCAAAAATGAACAGAAAACCAATGTTTTTTTTAAAGAAGGAATTTGATTTGGAATAGGACATTCAAATTGGTGGGATTACAATAAAATCTACCCAATAATGTCCGATCTACTGACTGGTATCGAATAAGATGCCGCTACTTTTAAAAATTTTATTGTTGCTGTCCACAATGATGGCCTCTGTACCCGGCAATTGGTCAATAAATGCCAATCCGCTGTCCCTTCCCATGATAAACACAGCGGTGGCCAAGGCGTCGCATAATTCGGCGCTTTTGGAAAAAATGGAGACGCTATTGATCCCCGATGTTGGGTATCCGGTCCGGGGATCGATTATATGGGAGTACTTTGTACCGTTAAAAGTTACGAACTTCTCATAATTCCCAGAGGTTGCCACGGAGGATTCCACGACGGGAACCCATGAAAATATTTTTTCCTTGCTCAATGGGTTTGCGATTCCGATCAGCCATTTTTCACCACTTGCCTTTGTTCCCCATGTAGTTAGATCTCCTGAAGCGTTTATTATACCTGCCTTTACCTGTTTGGAAATAAGGAGCTCCTTGGTCCTATCCGCGGCATACCCCTTCCCTATGCCCCCAAAACCTATTTTCATTCCCACATCCTTTAGGAAAACCGTACCTAGTTCACTATTGAGGATTATCTTTTTGTAACCGACCCTAGCTATTGACCGTTTAATTTCAGCAGGAGTTGGCGGATGGGTCATACTGCCATCAAATTTCCATACCTCATCCATGGAGGCATAGGAAATATCAAAGGCGCCATCGGTTATTTCGGACACCACTTTTGCCCGTTCTATAAGTTTAAAGAGCTCATCGCTCACTTTTACCGGCTTAATTCCGGCATTTTTGTTTATCAAGGAAGTTTCGGAATCCGGATCCCAGGAAGAAATCAACTTCTCTATCCTTGAGATTTCTGCAATTGCTTCCTCAATATTGATATACCCGATTTCTTCGTTTTGGGCCACAACGGTTATATCAAACCTACTGCCCATTAACTTCATGGTCCGATGTACCGTGACAAACTTAGGTTCTTGGGAATTGCCCAGGACCATAAAAAAAATAAAAAAGAGGGAGGTTATATACTTCACTTTATAAACGAATTTAAAAGTGAAACATAGTCCTTGGCAGACATTTTTCTGTATCCGGTGTCACCCAGTACGCGTTCCTGTTTGTCCAACAAAACCACCAAGGGAAAATAACCATTTGGATTGTATTTCTCGGCCAATCTGTTGTTTTGCCCAGCTTGTTCTTTTGGAAGTTGATTCCCCTTTTTTCTGGGAAAGTCCGCCTTGTAGAGTACCAGTTTTTCCTTTGCAAAGGCCTGAAATTCCGGGGAGTCCCATACGTCCCTCTCCAGTTTCATACATGGCCCGCACCAATCCGAGCCAGAGAAAACCAATAAAATGGACTTGTCCCCTGCATTGGCAATGGCAATTGTTTCGGCATAACTCGATTCCCAATCCTGTGGAAACACAGCTAGGGACATCATTAGGCATAGGTATAAGGCAAAGTATTTCATGTTTTACGATTGGGGGAAAACGCAACAGTATCCAATACCTATTTAAGTCATTCAAATATTCGCAGCATATTACCGGTTAATTCGGTTTTAAAAATTTTTAATGGTTTGGCAGTTTTACTATCAACCTGATTTAAGGGCGTGCCATTTTGGGCAAAACGAGATCCATGAACATTACAGCGAAATATACCTCCATCATCCTCAATGAACTGAACCTGATCATAAGATTCATGACTACATATTTGACTGGCGGCTACATACGCACCTTCCAAATTCTTGACCACAACAACCAAGTTCTTAAGAATAAAATCACCATTATTGGCCAATTTGGCTCCTTCCGCCGAATTAAGGTCAATCGTGAAATCAACACCATCGGGTACAGGTTTAATCTCTCCGCTTTCATCATCCTTGGAACACCCCTGTACACATGGGAAAATAAGGGCAAATGCAGCACCCGCGCCCAAATTCCTCAAAAATTTCTTTCTCTCCATACATACATCAATATAATACAACAACGACCAAAAAATCGGATTCGTATACCTTATACGTATCTAAGGTGATTTTAGTTGAAGAACTGAAGAATTTAAGGAAAAAATAGGAAAACAAAGTTTATGGAATTAAGCCTTTATACGAATATTTTTGTGATGGGAATTTGCAAATTTTCCTTGCAATTTCTAATATCCTGCATCTAAATTCCCGAGTCTAACTATTGATAAGAAAAGGTGCCATATTCGCTTGATATAGTGAGTTTTTTTGTCGGACTCCCCTCCACCCGACCAACGATTTTGGCATCCACCCCAAAACTTTTGGAGATATTCATTAAATCTTGGGCAATGGACCCATCAACATAGAGTTCCATCCTATGTCCACAGTTAAAGACCTGGTACATTTCCTTCCAATCTGTACCCGATTGCTCCTGGATCAATCGGAACAAGGGCGGGATAGGGAATAGATTATCTTTAACAACGTGAAGATTTTCTATAAAATGAAGAATTTTGGTTTGGGCGCCCCCACTGCAATGTATCATACCATGTATATCCTTGGGCCCGTATTTTTGCAATATTTTTTTAATGATGGGGGCATAGGTACGCGTGGGCGAAAGCACTAATTTTCCCGCATCCAAGGGGGAATTGGGAACTATATCGGTCAATTTAACATTACCGGAATACACCAGGTTTTCAGGGACCGCAGCATCGTAGCTTTCCGGGTATTTTTGCGCGAGGTATTTGGAGAACACATCGTGGCGGGCCGAAGTAAGTCCGTTGCTGCCCATACCTCCATTGTATTCTTTTTCGTAGGTAGCCTGTCCAAAAGAAGCCAGGCCCACAATAACATCGCCAGGCCGAATATTTGCATTGTCTACAACATCCTTCCTTTTAAGCCTTGCTGTGACGGTAGAATCTACGATGATAGTCCGTACCAGATCTCCGACATCCGCAGTCTCGCCCCCGGTTGAACGAATAGTAATCCCGTGGTTTCCCAATTCCGCGATCAATTCCTCCGTTCCGTTGATAATGGCGGAAATTACTTCTGACGGTATCAAATTCTTGTTCCTCCCTATTGTTGAGGACAGCATTATATTGTCCGTGGCCCCTACACAGATAAGGTCATCTATATTCATGATCAGGGCATCCTGTGCAATTCCCTTCCATACGGATAGGTCCCCCGTTTCCTTCCAGTACATATAGGCCAAGGAAGATTTGGTCCCAGCGCCGTCCGCATGCATTACCAAGCAATATGCCTCATCATGGGTAAGGTAATCGGGTACAATTTTGCAAAACGCCTTCGGAAAAAGCCCCTTATCTATATTTTTTATGGCATTGTGTACATCTTCCTTGGAGGCGGATACCCCTCTCTGGTTATATCTGTCACTGGTAGTAGAGCCCATTTTTATCAATTTGCAACAAAAATAGGGTAATTGCCAAAAATGAATCCATCAAAAGGGAAAAAATACGAAGTACGAAATTGAAATTCCGAAATACGAAATACGAAAAAAAAATCAAAAAGATCTCAAATAGCGGCTAACACCCCTGAACGCCTACACCTTCGGTACCCCACCAGTACGCCAGTTCTCTGCCAGAATGACCATGTCGGGCTTGCCTTCGGACGGGAATAATGTTATAGGGCCGCATCCCCTCGAAAAAGGGAAGGGTCTTTAATTTTACATCAAATTTTTATACTAAGATTTGAGCTCCCCTCTTTGGGAGCCAAAAATCTTTTATTTCATCAACAATAGCTCGCGGTATTTGGTCAAAGGCCATACCCTATCGTCCACCAATCTTTCCAATCTATCACAATGGTAACGTATCTCTTCAAAATAAGGCCGTACATCGTCACAATACGCAAATGCCTTTTTATTGATGTCCGTAATGGCATTGGCGTTTTTACGGGCCTGGATCATGGCATCCGATTTTTTCTTGATCTCACTAAGATGTTCCGCGATCTTTTCTATTAGGGCCAATTGACCTTCCGACATTTTTTTATAGGATGCCCCATAAATCTCTTTCAAACCTATGACGTTCTGGATCAAGGTGTTCTGATATCCAACGGTGGCCGGGATGATAAGGTTATTGACGATCTCATTAAACACCCTGCCCTCGATCTGAATCTGTAGGATATAGGCCTCCAACTCCACCTCTTGCCTTGCTTTGACCTCTACTTCGCTAAGTACCTTCATTGTTTTGAACAACGTAAGGGATTCCTTGGAAGTAAGTACCTGAAGCGCGTGGGGGGTGGTCTTGTTGTTGCTCAATTTTCGTCTTTGGGCTTCCTTTTCCCATTCTTGGCTATAACCGTCCCCTTCAAACCTGATCCGTTTGGAAGTTTTGATATATTCGCGCAATACATTAAAAATGGCCTCGTCCTTCTTAAAGCTCTTCTTATCAATTAGCACATCCACTTCCTTCTTAAAAGCTTTGAGCTGTTTGGCCACAATCGTATTGAGAATGGTCATGGGCTTGGCGCAATTGGCTCCGGAACCAACTCCTCTCATTTCAAACTTATTGCCCGTAAAGGCAAAGGGGGAAGTCCGGTTCCTATCGGTATTATCCAAAAGGATCTCCGGTATTTTACCGACCACGTTTAGTTTTAATTCCGTTTTTTCCTCCGGGGAGAGTTTGCCTTGGGACACCCCTTCCAATTCGTCCAGTACCGCACTCAGTTGGGAACCTATAAAAATGGAAAAAATAGCGGGTGGTGCCTCATTGGCACCCAAGCGATGGTCGTTACTTGCGGAAGCGATCGAGGATCTCAATAACTCCTCATAAGTATCTACGGCTTTTATCGTATTTATGAAAAACGTGAGGAATTGAAGGTTTTTCATGGGCGTACTGCCGGGACTCAATAGATTTACTCCGGTATCCGTGGACAAGGACCAGTTGTTGTGCTTGCCCGAACCGTTGATACCGGCAAATGGCTTTTCGTGGAAAAGAATCCTGAAATGATGTTTATCGGCAATTTTATCCATGAGATCCATCAACAAAAGATTGTGGTCAACCGCAAGGTTGGCCTCCTCGAAGACCGGTGCAAGCTCAAACTGATTGGGCGCTACCTCGTTATGTCTGGTTTTGACGGGGATTCCCACCAAGGTGCATTCCTTTTCCAGTTCCCTCATAAAATTCAGTACCCTACTTGGGATAATCCCAAAATAATGGTCGTCCAGTTGCTGTCCCTTGGCAGGGGAATGCCCAACCAATGTCCGCCCGGTTATACTAATATCGGGGCGTGAGTTGACCAATGCCTTGTCTACCAAGAAATATTCCTGTTCCCAGCCCAGCGTTGCAATTACTTTGTTAACGTTTTTATCAAAATATTTCGCCACGGCGGTAGCTGCCTCGTCCACAACGTTCAAAGCTTTTAACAAAGGGGCCTTGTTATCCAAGGCCTCCCCTGTATAGGCGACAAAAACGGTTGGAATACAGAGTGTAGATCCATATACAAAGGCCGGGGAGCTAGGGTCCCATGCCGTATATCCACGGGCCTCGAAAGTATTTCGGATCCCACCATTGGGAAAACTGGAGGCATCGGGTTCCTGTTGAACCAGCTGGGCGCCGCCAAATTTCTCGAGGGCCTTCCCGTCGGGCAGGAGGTCAAAGAAAGCATCGTGCTTTTCCGCGGCCGATCCCGTAAGCGGTTGAAACCAGTGGGAATAATGGGTCGCTCCCATAGAGATGGCCCAGGCCTTCATTCCCTCTGCGACTTGATCTGCAATTTTTCTATCGATATTGCTTCCGGAAAATATGGCGCCTTTCACCTTTTCCAATGCCTCTTTGGTCAGATATTGGAGCATTTTCTCCTCGTTGAACACGTTGGCCCTAAACATTTCCGAACGTCTTCCCGTTTCGGTTACTTCAATGCGGGCTCTTTGATGGCTTTCTGCAATGGCTTCAAATCGTATTTTGGACATTTTGATATTTTTTTTGATCAGGACAAATTTAGTAATTTATAAAAAACATACACCAAAAATAATTATCTAACAAAATACCCCTAAAAAAATAGGGGTCAACGAAAAAATAATGCAGTTTAACATATTATTACCCGCATTTATTCGAGAATAAATTGAAAAAAACTACTTTTGTCCTTATCGAAGGATAAAATCTAATACCTAAAGTTATGAGCAAATCTAAATTGGAGTACATTTGGTTAGATGGTTACAAGCCCACTTCTAACCTAAGAAGTAAAACTAAAGTTGAGGAAGACTTTAGCGGAAAACTGGAGGATTGTCCCATCTGGTCGTTCGATGGCAGTTCTACCAGGCAGGCAGAAGGCGGTTCTTCGGACTGTCTGTTAAAACCAGTGGCCATTTATCCAGATCCGGATAGAAAAAACGGTTACTTGGTTATGACCGAGGTGTTAAAACCCGACGGCACGCCCCATGAATCCAACGCCAGATCAACCATTGACGATGATAGCAATGATTTCTGGTTTGGCTTTGAACAGGAATATTTTATTATGGACAAGCATACCCAATTGCCTTTGGGATTCCCAGTTGGCGGGTATCCTGGTCCTCAAGGGATGTATTACTGCTCCGTTGGCGGGAAGAATACCCACGGCAGAAAGTTTGTAGAAGAGCACGCGGATCTATGTATAGCGGCCGGACTCAATTTTGAGGGTATCAATCAAGAGGTTGCTAGCGGACAATGGGAATTTCAATTGTTTGCCAAGGGCGCGAAAAAAGCTGGGGACGAGATTTGGGTTGCCAGGTACTTGCTGGATCGCCTTACCGAAAAATACGGCTATTACATTGAGTACCACCCAAAACCCGTAAAGGGTGATTGGAACGGTTCGGGCATGCACGCCAACTTCTCCAACTCGGTTTTGAGAACCTGTGGTTCCAAAGAGGTATACGAGGCGATCTGCGAAGCCTTTAGGCCAGTTACAACCGAGCATATAGATGTTTACGGAGAGTTTAACGACCAACGTTTGACCGGTAAGCACGAAACTGCTTCCATCAACGATTTCAGCTACGGTATATCAGACCGGGGAGCTTCGATCCGAATTCCCATCATCACGGTTCAGAGAGGATGGAAAGGATGGTTGGAAGATAGGAGACCAGCCTCTAACGGGGATCCGTATAAAATTGCAGCGCGTATCGTTACAACGGTAAAATCGGCAAAAATTCCGGAATTCGCGAATTAACCAATTGGTTGTTTATGCATACAAAAGCCCTGACCGAAATGTCAGGGCTTTTTTTATTCACTTTTTTTCAAGGGCGTGTTCATCCAGTAGTCCTTAAAGTTTTTGGGCTTTACGATGGGCTGGTCCTTAAAGATGGGGATATCCTTTTTCATGTAAAGAGTATCGGCCGGAGCCGAATTGTTGGGTTTTACCTGTTGCACAAAATACTCCCGAAATTGGTTAAAGTCCCTGTGTGTCCACTCGCTGATCAGGTTTCCTTCCTTATCCCTAACATTTACCGCCTGGATGGAAAGTAATTTTTTTAACTCCTCCTCTCCTCCTCGCCAGTTCGCTGCAAACAATTCATCGAACATTTTGTCCTTCTCGATTTTCTTCATTTTAACATATAAGGAAACCTTGTCTTCCTTAAATTCATAGGGAGCAACACTTAGGGTTCGCTTCCTTACTTCTACCGAATCTAAAGCTATCTCTTGCCCCTTAAACAATAGTGTATAATTTGAAACTTGTGAAGCCTCCTGCCTATCCGGCTCTAGATTAAATTGTATATCAAAATTACCTTCCTTAAAATTAATGGATGTAAAATTGGTTTTGAATATTGGTGGGTCCCATACTTGGAAAGTATTATGCAGAGAGATGTAGTTTGGGTACATTTTCCCGTCAACTTTTTTATATTCCGTCAAAATCTCATAAATCAACTGCTTGTCCGTTCCATTTCTATCTATTTTATGATCCGGGACGGTCTTTTCCCCATCATAAACAGCATAATCCAATTTGTGGATGGCAAAATCCTCCTTTCCTATATACAGGGTTCCATAGGCGCTGTAATCTGGGTACATCTTATAAAACTTGATCGTAAAAAGATACTCCCCGTCCGAATAAGTGTCCAATGATCTGTAGAATTTATGGTTCTGTATAAAATCCTTATCAAATTGGTTTACAAAGGAATACGATTTTACATTGTAGTTCCTTATGGCGTCATGGATTCGCAGGATGGTGAATTCGTTACCCCCATAGGAAGCCAGATAAGCCTTATCGATTACCTTTAGATGATTTTTATAATCATAGGCGCGCGATGCCGTGGAATCCCGCTCAAAATCGGTATTCGTTCTATACTGGTACAACCTCACCTTGGTGCTGTCCAGGTCCAAGGAATTAAAACCACCATCGAACACCTCTAACAACGCCTCGTTCAGGTTTACGTAGTTGCCCTGCCTCATCTGATAGTCCCTGTAATACCCAACGGTGGAAAAAGGGTTGCTCGGATTATTAACCGACATCTGCCGAATAGCTTTTTTTACGATTCTACGGGCCGAAATCCTATTCTTGTCCTTGGCCGTAACCACGGTTTCCTGCAATTGAAGCAACCCGGGCTCCAACGAGATGATATTCAACACATCATGGGAAAGGGCAGACATGGGAATCTCCTTGTTCTGATAGCCAATGGAGGATATTTTTAACATGTCCCCATAGTCCAGAAAGTGTTCCGGCACCCTAAACCCACCATCTTCATTGGAGATAACGCCAAGTGCATACCCCTTTAGACGAATAGTAGCAAAGGCAATCGGCTCCCGTGTCTTGGCATCGACTAGCTGGCCATTAAAAAAGTCAGCGTCTTGGGAAAAGGCAGGAGAACCGGCCAACATAAGGAAAATGAAAATCCCAAAAGGGCAAAAAACAGTTCGCAATTAACCAATTTTAAGATTATGATACCGTAAAGTAGACAAAAACAGCGTAGGTTAAAAGTAAAATGAATCCATCCCGCCAACCCAACCGGAGTCCATTCGGAAAAAAAACAAGGGGCAATACCAAAAAGGAAATGCCCAACATCCAAAAGATGTCACTGCTCAACAAGCCTTTATCCATCACCTTTATCGGAGTGATAATCGAGGTTATACCCAATACGGCAAGTAGATTAAAAATATTGGATCCGATAAGGTTTCCCAGAGAGATGGCCTTCTCCTTTTTAAGCATGGCAATTATCGATGCCGCCAACTCCGGGATACTTGTGCCAACCGATACCACCGTAACCGCGATGACCCGTTCACTTACCCCATAAAACGTAGCTAGGCCTACCGCACCTCTTATAAGCAATTCGGATCCACCCCAAAGGGCTATCCCACCAAGTCCCAAAAAAAGTGCGGTTTTATAGGGGGGCAATGGTAGATCATCTTCGGGTAGCTCGTCGACAATCGCTTGTTTTTGAAAGCGCAATAAATACACCAAGAAGAAAAAAAGTGCCACAACCATAACTACACCTTCGTAACGCTGTAGTTCCCCATCAAAAAAGATAAACCCAAAAAACAACAGTGAAGCCAACATCATCACCGGCCAATCGGTTGTATAGAAGCTTTTGCGAACCTCCATGCTGCCAAAAAGTAAGGTTATTCCCAAAACCAGGCCCAAGTTGGCAATATTGGAACCTACAACATTACCAAGTGCCAGATCTGGGAAACCGTCCAAGGCCGACTTAATACTAACGATAAGTTCCGGAGCTGAAGTGGCAAACGAGACCACGGTCATACCAATTACGATCTTGGGAATATTTAGTTTTAGGGATAGGGCCACTGCTGACTTTAACAACCAATTACCGCCCATAATCAACAATGCCAATCCCAAGGCAATAAAAACCAAATTTAACATCCAAAATAATTTCGTTAAAGATAGGAAGTTCAAATACAAGTTCAAGTTCAAATACAAGTTCAAGTTCCAATTCCATAAGAAAAAAGAATGATAGATGGCAATATTGGCGAAGGTATACGGAATTGCAGTTAATGATTAACAATCCACGGCATCACGGTTTCACAGCATCAGCGCTTCAAAGTCAAACACACTTTTAAGCACAGGCCATTTATTGGCGGTTAATTTTACAACAAACGCTATCTTTGCAAAAACTACTTAGTGAAAAAATCAATTTTTAAACTTTTGGCCAAGCTCAACAAACTGTTGCTCCCCTCCTATTCCAAGAAGCGACTAGACCTTTCCAAGGCTACCAAATTGCAGATGGCCATTATTGGTTGGCGAACCTTTGTAACAACAAATGCCCTTGACTGAACCTGTCCGGATGGCCCAACGTATTTTGTGCAAACAAATAACGTATGGAGTATTCCCAACAAAAAAAAATCTTTTCTAAGAATCAAGGAATTAAATATTCAGTAAGAAAATCAATAAGTAATCAAAGACTTCACATCAAAGCCTTCCAATTTCTTCCTTCCCTCCAGAAAATCGAGTTCCAATAAAAAATTGCACTGTACTACCTGTGCACCCATGGATTCGATCATCTGGCAAACTGTCAAGGCGGTCCCTCCCGTGGCAAGCACATCGTCGTGGATAAGTACCCTTTCTCCGGGAGAGATAGCATCGGCATGGATTTCCAGGGTATCGGTTCCATATTCCAGGCTATAGGTTTGACTGAAGGTGACAGCCGGCAACTTTCCTTTTTTCCTTACGGGTACAAAGCCCGCATTGAAGTGAACGGCCATTATGGGAGCAAAGAAAAATCCCCGGCTTTCCATACTCACAACTTTGTCCACTTTTTGGTCGCCAACCATTTGAACTAAAGCTTCCGAGGCCAATTTTAATGCTACTGCATCTTTTAAAAGGGTCGTAATATCCTTAAAAACAACCCCTTTTTTGGGAAAATCGGGAATATCCCTAATATAAGTTTTAAAATCCATGTATTTTGATTCAGCTAATTTTGTGGTAAATTTAAAAAGAAATATATTTGCACCCTCCTACGCAAAAGGACGTTGTCCTTTGCTTCGGAGGGCTTTGGCCCTTACTTGTTATTGGCCTCGTGGCGCAACTGAATAGCGCATCTGATTACGGCTCAGAAGGTTACAGGTTTGAATCCTGTCGAGGTCACTAAAAGCCATATCAAATGGCAACAAAACCACGTAAGTTTCACTACTTACGTGGTTTTGAAGTTTTTAGGAGTTCATTTAATTTGATTGTATATGGTTTTAAATGGTAGTTAATCGACAGTTAAATTTCAAAGTGTCAGTTTAACTGACACTTTGAAAAAAGAAGTTCATTAAAACAGTATAGTTGATTTGACTTTCGTCTCGATAAATGTTTAACAATTTAAAGACGACAGCTATGCGCGCAACAAACACTTTTTCAATTCTTTTTTGGATAGACCAAAAAAATGCAAAGAATAATCATGCTCTTATTTATGCAAGGGTAACCGTTAATCAAAAACGGGTAAACATTAGCGTAAAAAGGAAAGTATTAATACCCCTTTGGAATCAAAAAACACAAAAAGCCAAAGGCAACTCTGCTGAAGCTCGACAAATCAACCGGTACCTCTCTCAGGTTCAGAACCAATTCTTCCAATGTTACCAGGATCTACAGTACAAGGGAGAACTTATTACCGCAAAATTGATTAAGGAAAATTTCCTGGGTGAAGGTGAGAGTTCTAAAACACTTCAAAATCTTTTGGAGTACCACGCAAATAAGACGGAAAGCACGTTTGCCAAAGGAACCATTAGAAATTTCGGGGTTACGAAAGGATATCTCGAAAAATTCTTAGAAAAGGAACGCAAGACCTCCGATATTTACCTAACGCAGCTAGATTATAAGTTCATCTGTGATTTTGAAAGCTTTCTTCATTCTTATTGGCCAAAAGGTCACCCCAAGGCTTTGGGACATAATACAGTGATGAAACATATTCAACGTCTTCGAAAGTGTGTTACATTGGCCTATCACTTGGAGTGGCTGGACAAGGATCCCTTTATTCGATGGAAATCTACCTTTGAAAAAACCAATCGTGGATTTCTTTCGGCAAATGAACTTTCCAATTTAGAAAACTATCCATTCTTAGGTGATCGATTGGAAAGGGTACGAGACCTTTTTGTTTTCAGCTGTTATACGGGGATTAGTTATATAGACCTTATCCAATTATCTGAGGACAACATAGCTAAGGGGATTGATGGATACAACTGGATCATCTCAAAACGTCAAAAGACAAAAGGAAGCATAAAAGTGCCGATTCTGGAAAAAGCCCAAGGGCTAATAGATAAATATCACGGCCATCCCATGGCCATGGTCAGCGAAACACTCTTTCCAGTAATCACCAACGAAAAGGTAAACTTTTATTTAAAGGAAATAGCCCTGGCCTGTGGTATAAAAAAGAATCTTACCTTCCATATGGCCCGGCACACCTTTGCTACGACAGTTACGTTGACCAATGGCGTGCCCATAGAAACCGTGTCCAAAATGTTGGGACATACAAAGATTGCAACTACCCAAATCTACGCTAAGGTAATCGAAAGAAAAGTGAGTGAGGATATGGAGATACTAAAAATAAAGCTTAAGTCCCAAGAAACGACAAGAACAGAGGTTTTTAATTCCATATAATAAGCTTGGGTATATTATACTTCCCCCCATCCTTAGGACAATAAACCTTTAAAAATAAGTTTAATGATGGTGTTGAAAGAGGGGGGTCCGGGGGGAGACTCATAACTCCCTGTTTTTGTTAAAAACCCTATTTTTCCCTTTCGTTCCATCATGCCGCTTGCTTTTTGTTCTGTTGATAAATTGTCGATGGGGTCTCGTCCCCTAGGCTTTGGTGCCTCCGCTCGTTGTTGTAATATTCGAAATAATCCCTGAGTCCCCTATAGCATTCCCGCCCGTCGTCGGCCGGGAACAGGTAAACGTGCTCGTACTTGACGCTGCGCCATAGCCTCTCGACGAATATGTTGTCCAGTGCCCTGCCCCGTCCGTCCATGCTGAGCCGGATCCCCTGGTCGGGATGTACTGCCCAATCGGCAAATTCCCTTGCCGTGAACTGGCTCCCCTGGTCCGTGTTCAGGGTCTCCGGCACGCCGTGCTCCCCTATGGCGGCGGCCAAGGTCCTTTTGCACCAGTCGGACGTCATGGTGTTCGATAGCGACCAGCCGACCACGTACCGGCTGAACAGGTCGATCACCGCGCACAGGTACAGGTAACCTCCCCTCACCGGGATATAGGTGATGTCCATCGCCCAGACCTGGTTGCGCCGTTCTACCTTAAGGCCCCTCAAAAGATATTTATAGATCTTGTGCAGTTCTCCCTTGCCCCTCTTGGAGGTGTTCGGCTTCGGACCCGTGGCGGACAGGTACATAAGGCGGAACAGCCGTTCGATGCGCTTTTTGTTGATGCCGTACCCCATGTCCTTTTGGAGCCATGTAACGATGCGCGGAACGCCCAGCCAAGGGTGCAGCAGGTTCTTTTCGTCCATTAGCCGCATGAGCTCCAGGTTCAGTGCCGTCTCCCCTACGGGCTCGTAATAGATACCGCTGCGGTGGATGTCCAACAGTTCGCACTGGCGCACCACGCTCAGCTTTCCCGCCTTGTCAACATGCGACCTCCTTTGCTTCGCATCTTCCTTCATGACAAGGCTTTCTTTAAAAAATCGATCTCCATCTTCTGTTGCCCGATGGTCTTGAGAAAACGTTCCTCTTTCTCCTGGGCCTCCGTCTTGGCATCCTTGGCCCTTTTCTCGAAGACCGCCTCCCCGTTCTTGAGGAACTGCGTCTTCCAATTGGTTATCTGGGCAGGGTGGATCTCGTGCCTCCTTCCCAGCTCCTGGATCGTAAAACGTTCGGATAGTGCCTCCAGCACCACCTTGAACTTGAACTCCGGTGTGAACTTTCTGCGTGTCATAATACAGTAAATTTAAGGTTAAAAATTAAACTTAACTTACTGTCCTATTTTTGGGGGTAATTATATATCTACTTGGGGGTAAGTATCCGATCATTTATAAATTGCAACTTCCATGAAACGACCCGAAAAGGGTTTTTAGTTCCATTTAACGAGCTTGAATACATCCTCTTTGGGGCAAATACACGATCATTTATAAATTGCAACTTCCATTTATAAATGGTCGGGTATTAAGTTTGAAAATTTTGAATTTTATGACAAACTTGCAACTGCTTTAGTGCGCATAGCCCACTAATGATGCATCAAGACGATTAGTCGGTTTTGTTTGTGACCCATCGCACAGTTATAAAATTCAAAATATTCTATTATGAAAAATATCGACCCTTCCAGAGAAATCCTAAAGGAAATTGAGAAAATCAATCAAGGAGGTCAGGATAGATTCATTAAATATAATGAGATCATTGCTATTTGTACAAATTCCTTATCAAAGTTACGAAGCACGCTTGCATCCCATGAGTTTTCAGACAAGCAGGAAGAAATAGATTTTTTCAAGAAAATAAAACCAATTCCATTAAGTAATCTAATATACTATTCCGAAATCAAGTTATTGGAAATGAATTTCCCAAGAATCAACCCTAAAGACCAGAGAAAATATATCTTAAAACAATCTGTTAGGCTGAATACTTTCTTTGCAGAACAAAGCGAATTTGTACAATATATCAATTTGGGTCATGACCACAGGGACAAATACTACTTTACACGCGAACATTCCCTTGATCCTGTCGATTGGGATACTCATTTCCATTTTCGAGACCCTATGTTCAACACCTCTCACGATAGCCTATATGCCAAAGTTTTAGCATTTCAACGACTTGTGCCTTACCTTGAAAATCGTCTTGAAAAATTAGAAAATAATGTTACCCCAATAAGAAGTACTTTAAAGTGGACATCCTCTAAAATTTCATTGACAGAATTGATTTATGCTCTACACCTCAGTACCTCAATCAATAATGGCCAGGCCGGCATCGCCCAGATTGCAAACCTCTTTGAACACGTATTCCATATTGATTTAGGGGATTATTACCATATTTATACAGAAATTAAGGCAAGAAAAAAAAGTAGGGTTAAATTTTTGGATGAGCTCTCCGGAAGCCTGATGGGCCATTTGGATGACCAGGACCGATAAAATTGAAGGCCATTCTTAATCGTCCAATTCTTTCATATTGAAATACAACATTCGGGCGTAATCGTCTACCCAGTCTATGTCATGCTCCGCATCGAACTTTATGTCCAGAAGATATGGTTTGTCATTTGACGGATTAAATGACTGGAGCAGAGCGATGTATTTGCCGGCTGCAGACGGTGACACTAGATAATCCTTAAAACCTATTGTCAGCAATGTGCTGGGGTACTTATTGTCTTTTGAAAGGTTCAAAACCGGGTCCATTTTTACAAGATTCTTAAAGCTGTCAGGCTCTGTAACCGACCCAAATTCGAAAGCACTATCCGAATCATCAAGTTCCTTTATACTCTCTACCCGAATAATATTTAGCGATGGCAAAAATGCCGTAAAAACTTTGAATAAATCGGGGCGTTTATTAATAGCCATTGCACCGGTAATTGCACCAGCACTGTTTACATTCAACCCTAATTTATTGGCGGACACATATCCTTTTTCAATTAAATATCCACTACAGGCAATTAAATCCTTCCATGAGTTTTCCTTGGTAGATTTCATTCCGGCTTTATGCCAAGCTGGTCCCTTTTCTCCACCTCCGCGAACATGTGCCGTTGCATACACATTTCCTTGGTTTACAAAATCGATTAACATAGAATGGAACCAAGGGGTCTCGGACATTCCATATGCGCCGTATGCAGTTATAATTCCTTTGCTAGTAGCATTGAGTTTATGGTCCCTTCTCCGAATAATACTCATAGGAACCAAAGTTCCATCATCCGTCGATACTTCCACAACTTCGGTAATAACGTTTTTGAACTCGGGATATTCTGGAGTTTTACCTATTTCTGCCAGTTCAAGTTCACCTACTGGATCAATATGATATGTCTTATCGTTGGAGGTCCAACTTGTCAAAGTAGCCCAGATATCATTTTTATAAGGTGATCTGGTGGTAAGGTTTATTTCACCAGCAGAAAAAGGAAGGTTTATCCTCTCCGGTTTTTGACCTGTCTTATCTTTAAAAAGGGTTGAGGAAATGCCGTTTTCCGAAAGTGTATAAAAAATAGCATCTTCAACAACACCAAAACTTCCAATTTGCGTGTGGGTATGTCCGGATGCCAAAATCTCTGGGGTATCAAAATTGGGATTCCTTAAATCAATTGAACAAAGCTCGCTATTATCTTTATTAATTCTTTTATAAAAATACATATGGTTCCGTTCAATACCCGAGTCGTACAATACCTGCTGTTTCGAGGTAAACAATAATTTCCAACGGTAATCTCCCGCAAGGAATTGTTGGGTGGACAGAAAATAGCAATCCCAGTAATCAGAAGCATTCCCTACATAAATAAATAGGTAATTACTTTTTTCAGAACTGAATTTTGGGATAGGATAATATTCGTCATTTAAGGAAATCCCTTGAACACCATTTCGAAATATTGAGGTTGGAGGTTCTTCGGGCTTACCCAAATTGTATCTGGCCGTATAACTATTCCTGTCATTCTTGGTCGTTAAATAGTTGGGATATGCAACAAATAATATCGATTTATTATCTGGTGACCAAACTATACCCCCGGCCTTGTTAGGTTTTGCATTAGGAATTGTATTTCCTATAATTTTTTTGGTTTTACAATCTAGAATTATGATATCATTATAAAAATTATTGCTTTTGCCCATGGCCAAAGCAACATAATTCCCATCATAGGAGGGTTCTAAATATTCTATTTCATAATTTCCATCAAGATAGGACGTCGGATCAAATAATTTTTCTGCGTTTCCATTATTTCCAAGGTGATAATATAATGTTTCGTTTTTATCATCGGTTCCTTGGGCCAGATAAAATGTCTTACCAGATTCATTATGTTTAATACTATACGCAGTAGAGGAGTCTCTTTTTTCCAAACTGTCATAGTGTTTGTAAACTTCTTCATACTCGGGATTGTTCAGGAAATAATTTTCAGCGATCGAGTCTTCTTTCTTATACCAATCCAGAACATTTTTATCTTTCAAATTTTCCAAATTAGAAAATTCATTTATATATGAAATTCCAAAATGCACTTCCCTTTCCTTTACATTTTCGATTGTAGGGTAATTATAAACACTTTTTGTGTTCTCCCTGCAATTTGTAAGGATATAAAAAGAGATTAAAATGTACTTTTTCAAATTAATGGTCATCGATTTTGATTCTAATATCGAAGTATCTTCTTTTTAACCATGTTTGTGCTTTTTGACTTTACTTCTGTCTATGGGACCGGATTTACCTCCTTTGATTACAGTGAGATTTTTAATTTCTTTCTTTTTGAAGAGTTCTTTAAAAGTTTTCATATCAATACTTTTTAAGTGTTACTAGTTTACAAAGTAGTCAAAATAAACAATGGGTATATATGTAAAAAACACTCAATTTATAAATTGCCCTTTTTTAATCGTCTGAAAAATACCGCAGGTGTTATACCAATTTTGAATTTCATGGCTCTCACAAAGACATCCAGGGAATTAAATCCGAAAAACTCCGAGATTTGAATCATTGATTTTTTTCTAATCATTTCCGGATTGTCCTTTAAGTAATTTATCGCATAGGTGATTTTCAAATCCTTTATATAATTGGAAAAACTCTGTCCTTTATAAGTATTGATTATTTTAGATAAATAGGAGCTGTTGGAGTCCAGCTCCCTAGCAAGAGAAATTTGATTGGTAGATTGATCCAGAAAGCCCTTACTTTCCTCCCACTGGCCCAAAAGGTCAAGGGTTTTGTTAACAATGTCCTGGTCAATTTGAATATCGGCAGTCGATACGGAATGAATATCCATTTTTATAGGTTGGATTTTGCCATCCATAATTTTTCTAATCCTTTGAGTCTGTTTTTTGTATATGAAAAGAAAAACTATAAATAACCCAAGCAGAATAGCGGACAATGCATACCAAAACTTAAGAATACGATCTTTTTCTCCAACTTTATCTATTGCTTTAGAAAGCTTTAAATTTTGAACGGGGAGGTCAAAATTGATTAACGAAAGACTGTGTATGTTTCTTTCTGTTACTCCTTGAAGGCTGTCATAATAGAAAAGTCTCCCCAAATATTCTTGCTGTAGTTCGGAATTATCACTGTCCATTGCATTTTTAAGTAAAAACTGGTAGGTCTCTTTCGCATTGTCGATCAAAGGTGAATTATTAGCCTTCATAATTTCATTGATTGCCTCAAAATACTCTCTTTTTTTATCCAAATTGCCCAATTTTCCTTCTATCATCCCGAGGTAATAAAAAATATCTGCTCGCGAAACACCGGTGAAATTATCAACATAAGCCAAAAGGGAATCCCTTGCCTTAATAAAGTTGTTGTCATAGTAATTCGTTTGTGCATTAAGTATGCTCAGCTTCTCATAGGTTTCCATATCATTGGCCAAAAGGGCAACTTCCATTCCCTTTGCTGAATAAAATCTTGCCGAATCAAGTTCCCTGTTTTGCAAGAAACAGCGAGCAATATTATCCAAGGTGATAAGATAGGTCTCTTTATAATTTTCTATTTGATTTCCGAATTTTCTAAGTTTAACCAAAACTTCCCTATGTAAGATTACGGCCTCCTTCTCTTGGCCATACTCTCGTTTCAAAGAAGCAATGGCATTAAGGCAGTCGATTATCTCCTCTTGATTTCCAATATTGTTTGCCAAATGATAGGCCGTAATAAATTCCTTTAAGGCAATCTCTGGGGAGGAGTTTTCATAAAAGAGCGCCCCTTTATTATAATGAACATGGGATTGATATTTCTTCGTCCATGTTCCTTGTGCAAGGGCGATGGAGGAATCTGCAAATTTAAATGCAATTTCAGGTTTCTCTAACCAGGTTCTCCAGAGGTAAATTTCTATCAACTCTAAGGTATCATTTAGTGATTTTGCCTTTAAAGCATGGGTATTCAACACTTTTTGCAAGTAGCTCGAATTTCCCGATTCATAAAGTTCATTTTCCAGCTTATTGATTTCCCTAAAATTGAGGTGAAGAATCTGTTCCTTTGATAATTGCTGTGAATAAAGGGAATGGCATGGAAATATTGGTAATGCTAAACACATCCAAATAAACAACTTGCTTGTATCTTTCTTACCCATGTTGTTGAATATTAAATACAACTTGACCGCGACTTTTTCTAAACCAGTATCCATTGTCCTCGACCGTTTAATCCTATTAGGATTGGATGTCGGACCATACCCCTCTAAATTGATAAAGAATGCGCTCTATCAATGAAACTTCATCCAATATAATCGTTGCTGTACCGTACATTTCCTGTTTAAAAATTATATCCTTGCCGTAGGAGGTTCTTAGATTGGGTATTTCCACATAAACTGAATAATTGATTTCCTTCCCTTTTTTTGGGGTTTCAGAAATGCTTTTAACGGTTCCGCTCAATGTTCCCCACTCCGCAAATGGGTAATTGTCCAACTTTATTATCACCTTTTGATTTTTTCTTAATTTTCCAGAATTTCTAATTGGAACACTGCACCTGCCAATGGGGTTTGAATTTTGAAACGGAATAACAGTAATCAAATGCTCTCCCTTATTTACATTTTGATATAAGTTGTTAAAATCGAATACCGTTACCGTTCCGGAGATTGGGCTTTTTATTACATAAAGATTCTCCCATAGCTTTATTTTGCTTTTAAGCTCTTGTTTCGCCAATTGCAGTTCTGAATGGTATTGGGAGGAGTTTCTAATATCCCTGTTAAGAGATTTTAAACTTAAACTGGTCAGATTCAAATTGTCCATATTTAGTCGTTCAAGCTCTTGGCTACTTTGATCAATCTCGTTTTTGGCTGATAATAACTCCTGCTCACTTCTATCCAAATCCTGACGTGATACAACTCCTTTGTCAAATAGTTCCACCTGTCTATTATAAGCACTCTTGGCTAAGACATAATTACGGGTGTTGGATTTCAACTGACTTCTCTTAATTACAAAAAGCTCTTTTAATTTTGACATTTGAGAACTAAGATTTTTAGCTTCCATTTGATCTTCATGTAGGTTTAAATATAACAAGTACCTTCCAAACGACTCCAAAAATGCTTGATACGAAGTATAAGTTGAGATATCGAGAACGAGATTGTCGGGGTAATTTTTATAGAGCTGATTTAAACTGGATATAACCTCGATACTGTCTTCCAACTTCGATTTTAAAAAGTAAACATCTTCATATTTTGACGGATTTTCCATTATCGCAAGAACTTCATCTTTTTGAACTATAGATCCCGGCCTATAGTTGGTCTTAACTATCCGTCCCTCTTGCTTACTTATGAGATTTATTGGTGGGTTTTCGCTGGTTATCAGTATTTCTGCCTTTATTACGTCATTGTATTTTATTACAAGTGAAAATATCAATACAGCTAAAAGGAATAAAAATATAGCCACCGTTCCGTAACGCAACAACCAATTTGGTGGGCGTTCCAAAAATGATATTGAGTTTATAACCTTATCCGACATTTTCTGTAAATAGTTGGTTCTGAATCAATTTCCAATAATATTTCCTATTTGCAATTAACTCGGTATGCGTACCCTGTTCCACAACTACTCCTTTGTCAATTACAATAATCTTATTTGCATTTTTAATTGTTGATAGCCGATGGGCTATTATAACAACTGTTTTGTTTTCATATACCTTAGACAAATTTTCCAGAATTGCGGTTTCATTGACGGAATCCAATGCGCTTGTGGCCTCATCAAGGAACAAATATTGAGGGTTCTTATAAATTGCCCTTGCAATTAATAGTCTTTGTTTCTCTCCACCACTTAATAGGATTCCGTTATCCCCCACCAATGTGTTTGATTTATGAGGGAGGGTATCGATAAAATTTGTCAACATAGATGCTTGTATTGCCTGGCTATATTGACTTTTATCAGTTGGAAATTTAGATTTGGATTCGGTTACATTTCGTTCAATAGAATCCTCGAACAATTTTCCATCCTGAAGAACCGCCCCGCATCTTTCACGCCATTTATCTATGGGAATTTCTTCAAGCTTTCTAGTCCCTATCTTGATAAATCCTTTTCCGGGTTGGTAAAATTGTAACAATAGCTTCAAAATGGTCGATTTCCCAGAACCGCTTGCACCTACGATGGCAGTTACTTTTTTACTTGGAATAGTGATGGTAATATTTCGCAATACGTCCCTTTCCTTTTTAGACCCATATCGAAATGAAACATTATTAAATTCGATATTGCCTTCTATCGAATCTACATTTATATCGACTGCAGAATTTTCAGGTTCTTCCGTATGTACCTCGAACAGCCGTTCCGCTGACAATCTGGCCTTTTGAAAATCGAGCAAAAAATCAACTAATTTGTTCAGTGGAACATTTAAGTGACCGATGATAAACTGAATCGCCATCATCACCCCAAGGGTTAAGCTCCCCTTTATGACAGCATTGGCCGATATAAAAATTATAAATATATTTTTGACTTCATTTATAACGCGGCCTCCATTCAATTGTATCTGATTGACTCTAAGATTTTTTGAATTTACGGAGAAGAGTTCCAATTGGGTCTGATACCATTCCTGTTTCCTTCTGTCCTGGGATCCATTCAGTTTTATCTCCGTAATATTTTGGATTATTTGTAGTATTTTCGATTGGCCTTGCGAACTTGATCCGAAATAGGCATTGTCCAATAAGGCCTTTCTCTTCATAAATGCCGTAGTCCAAATCAAATAAATAGCAGAACCGATTGAAAAAGCCACGAATATACGCAGGTCATAGTAAGCCAGCACGAAACTGAACAAGATAATATTGAATATATCGAAAACAAACGTAATTGACCCATTGGTAAGAAAATCCTCGATTCGGGCGTTGTCATTGATGCGCTGAATAAGGTCACCTGTCCCCCGGCTTTTAAAAAATGAAATTGGCAGTTGGATCAATTTACTGAGGTAATCAGACATGAGCCTTAAATTCAATCTTGTAGAAATGTGGAGGATAATCCAGTCCCTTAAAATTTCAACAAACCCACTACATAGGATTAGGAATACTTGGGCAATAAGAATGACCTTAATAAAACCGAAATCCTGATTTTCAATCCCATAATCGACGATACTTTGAGTAAGAAATGGGAAAACCAATTGGATCATTGATGCAATGAAAAGGCCCAATGCTAGCTGCCATATTATTTTCCTATGGATAAATAAATATTTTGCCAAATAATGAAAATCCGTCTTATGCACATTAGGCCTATTGGCATACAATCGGTTGGTCGGTTCTAAAACCATAACCGCCCCTTCTTCTTTGCCCATTAGCCATGCTTTTCGAAATTCTTGTGAGGAGAGAGTATACTTGCCTTCACTTGGATCTGAAATATATATTCTGGATTTTGTTGCCTTATATACTGTCAAGAAGTGATTGTCCTGCCAGTGAACGATGCATGGAAAAGACACCTTTGTAACAAAATCGTTCCAAGAAATTAGCGCCGAAAACGTATCAAATCCAATTTTCTCAGCAGCTTCTTTAATTCCTGCTAATGAAACCCCAGTATTATCCGTAAATGAACTTTCGCGAAGAGTTTGCAAATCAAGATCCCGTCCATAAAACTTAGCAATTATTCTTAGACATGTTGGACCACAATCCATTTTGTCCAATTGCCGGTAATTTGGGAAACTTGTTCTTGACCACATCATGCATTGAGCATTTATGTTAAAGAATTATTAAAATAATCTTTATTTGACAAGCCTGATGTCTTATTTTCGTTTTTTCGACGTACTACGTGTTTTTGGGTAAATTTCTTCAATATTAACAGGATAATAGCTATAGCTAACAATAATGTAATTTAGGAAACCTCCTGTCTAATTCAATAATACCAACGAAATCGCTTTAATCAATCTGAACTAAAACTCCCAAGATGGGAAGCACTGGGGTGTTTTTAATAATCCTATATTTCTTGTTGGATTTGACAGCCTCAAACTTCCCTTTTAATAGCAAAACACGTCAAATAGTCCCAGAATCTAAGAATGTTAAAATTTCACCCAAGGGGGTATATACTTGTGAAAAATATCTCCCAAACCTTGTCAAATTTGTCCAACGAAAGTCAAATCATGTTAGGGGCTATCAACTAAAAAGTATAACCGTTTGGTAGTCCCTTTCTTAAAAACATCTCAATTATGGCGACAAGTATTATCACTACAGACGATCTTCGGGAATTCAAAATGGAATTGCTCGTTGACATTAAAAAATTATTGAACAATCAAGCTAGCGGAAAGCCTAAAAGGTACCTGAAATCCGCAGAGGTCATGGAACTTCTCCAGATCAGTCCCGGAACCCTTCAGAACCTTCGCATCAACGGCACCTTGCCTTATACCAAAGTAGGGGGAATCATCTTCTATGATTCCGAGGAAATTCACAAGGCGATGACAATAAATCGTGTGCATAACGAACTAAATTCTTAAATAATGAACTACATAAAGCACCTCAATACAGTATTACAGCAATTTTCTAAGGACTCTCGATTGAATCCTACTCACATAAGCCTATATATTGCCCTGTTCCAACTTTGGAACATTGGTCGCTTCCGCGATGTATTTTTCATCAACCGTGCAGAAGTAATGGATATGGCAAAATTAGGTTCAAAGTCGACATATCATCGTTGCCTTAAAGAATTGGATCATTGGAAATACGTCAAATATTTACCATCGTACAATCCCTATAAGGGAAGTCGAATCAAGATGCTCGAATTCGGGACTGGTTCTTTTACAAGTAATAGGGCTGGTAGTGAACAAGTTGTTGTAAAGGCATTGGTACCTTTTATAAACATTAATAAACAAAATAAAAACAATAATAAACTTAAGCTACCCAAAAATGAAAATGAAGTTTTAGATTTTTTTAAAAAACAGAATTGGTCGGCTTTGGAAGCAGAAAAATTCTTCAACCACTACAGTTCGATCGGATGGAAGGTAGGTGGAAAAATAGAAATGGTCGATTGGCATTCAACGGCCAAAAATTGGATACTAAAGGCTGATGAAATAAAAAAAGGAAGAACGATCTATACACCATCTCAAAAACAGGACAACTTGCACACTACCAAAAACAAGGACTATGGACAACCCCTCTAAGATTACCGAAGGTGGGATGGAATATTCTCTTGGGACATTCGATGGGAAAAATGTCCTTTACGATTTTGACAAAATTATTATTTATCTGAATGCCAAGGGGAGGTTGCTATTTGGCGGACATTTCAGAATATGCGATGAGGACATGGATATCGTTCGTAAGCTGAGCCACTACTTCATCCGGGACAAAGAATATTGCTTGGCCGAGGATATCGATGTTGACAAAGGCATTCTTCTGTCCGGGCCTGTAGGATGCGGTAAGACGTGTTTGATGAAGCTATTGCGCCATATCGTTCCAATGCAACGACCTTATGAGGTAATTCCTTGCAGAAATATAGCCTTCAGCTTTAATCATCTTGGTTTTAAAACGATTGAGGACTACGGGAATACCAAATTATTTTGTTTCGATGACCTGGGCGTTGAACCCTCTGGAAGATATTATGGCAAGGATATGAATGTAATGGGCGAAGTACTGTTATCCAGATATGAGCTCTACCTACAATCGAAACAGAAGATCAAGACCCACGCTACAACAAACCTAAACGCCGAGGAATTGGAAGAACGCTACGGAAACCGTGTTCGCAGCCGGATGCGGGAGCTATTTAATCTGATTGCGTTCGATACTAAAACAATAGATAAAAGAAAGTGAAAATGGATAGAAATGGATTATTGAACATTTATGAGCAATATTATCGTGCAGGTTTAAAGTATGGCTTTTATTTGCGGGAAAACACTTGGCAATCAATTGGCCAGGTATTATTTATAGTTGGTGTCCAGGAAGGGAAAAATCTTAGAGGAAATCCGCCATATTTCAACAACCCAAAGGTGTATGTAAAGCTCTTTTATGCAAATTCTATCGGGGAAATTAATGCTGCAACAAAATCTAGGGTAATCAAGATCTATGATGGAGGCACTTATCGATATCAACCGGTAGATGAAAATTTTATACTACCTTCCAAAGAATTTTTTTTAGAAATCAAAAGAAGGAATAATTTAAGAAAATTCGTGATGCCGGATAATTTCTTTTGGGGTTGTTTTTCTGAAACGGAAGGGAGCCAATTGGATGAGTTGGATGACAGTAGTTCCTAAAATTATCACTTGTCACTAAATTCTCCTTTTAAAAAGAGTCTTAAAGTATTCTGTTATAATTTCATTTATTGCCTTCATTATTTCACTTCCCAACTTTTCCATAACGACTAAAATTTATAATTAAACATTCAACCACCACCATAGCCAAAGCTTGATAATTGGCTGAATTTTGGTAATAGGCATTTTCATCCCAATTACTTAAAAACCCCAATTCCAAAAGCAGGGACGGACAAAAATCAACGGTTTCCCTTAACACCTGAAAATTCGCAAACTTCACGCCCCTACTCTCAAAGCCCAACTTTTTTTTAAATGCAGCTTGCAATTGAAAAGCAAGCCAAGTGGAATCCCCGGAGTACCGGGATTTCATTTTAGGGCCATAAACTTCAATTCCTCTGGCATTTGGATTATCCGAATGGTTGCAATGCAGGGAAATAAATACATCCGCATTTAGAGTCTTGGCCAGCTTGGTCCTGTCCGATAATGAAATAAGGGTATCCCTATTCCTGGTCAAATAGATATCCAACGGTGTATCCGACCTTTCGTTAAGTCTTAAAATTTCCAAGGCAATAGCAAGCACTACACCTTTTTCCTGAATGCCATTTATTCCGATAGCACCGGAATCTGTTCCACCGTGGCCAACATCAATAACAATTCGTTTTTGAGGTGTCATTTCCTGTCCAAAAATGATACACATTTTTAGGAGCAAAAAAACAAAACTGACGTTTTTGAGCACATTTTTCATTTTAAATTTTCAGGTTATCAACCACTTGCCTCCCAAAATCCATAGAATTTGATGGCAAATAACCGCAACGCAATTCAAACGGAATTAAATATTATGTTATTCACAAATATCTGATATACAAGTATTTAAACACAAATATATGTATATTTCCCATAACGAAAACGAACCAAAATTTAAACATTTCCGTTATGAAAAAATCTCTCTATCTGGCAGCTTTTCTTGCATTGATCTCCACATCAACTTTTGCCCAAATCGGAGGTATCGAGAATTCGGTCAACGATGTTTCCAACACCATCCGGACCATCTTCCCGATTATCCTCGGGGTCATCTTCCTGGTCGGTTTCCTGTTCAATGCCGGCCATTTCTTCGGGGAAAACTCCGATCTTAAAAAAGGCATCACCCGGGTGCTTGTCTTCGTGCTCATCGCCGGGGCCGTAGTGGGCATCTTCACCTATCTGATCGGCATCGTAGTATGAAACGGTACGAGGTATATAGGAACATCCGGAAAGGGGCGGTGATATTCGGACTGCCCATCTCGCTCTTTGCGCTGATGATGCTATCGGTCATTGGCTCCCTATTGGCCATTATCTTCTCTTTTGGATTTCGGGTCATCGTTGCCGTGCTTGTCATCAATGTGGTGCTGTACCTCTCCCTTTTGAAGATCACCGACAATCCCCAATTGTTCCATTTCAAAAAAGTATTTCCCACAACGATCAGCAACAAACAAACAACGAACCTCGATTATGGCCAAGATTAATCTATCGGACCGACATCCAATAACGGATATACAGGGAAACCTGGTCTTTGCCAACAATGGCAACGTCACCCTGTGCTATTCAGTGGAGCTGCCCGAGATCTATTCCCTTTCCGAGAAGGACTTTGAGGATATGCACGGTGCATGGTTCCAGGCCATCAAATCGCTCCCGGTAGGATGTGTGATACATAAACAGGACATCTACCTTAAAAAGGTATATACCTCGGAAAAGCTCCCGAACAAAACCTTTTTGGAACGGGCTACCCATAACCATTTTAAGGGACGTGGCCATGTGGAGCACCACAGCTTTCTTTTCTTTACCCTGACCAAGAACCGAGCGTTGAACAACGCCAAATACGTAAATCCCCTGCGTCCCCTGTCCAAGACCCTGACCAGGGAACTGGACGATAATATCAAGGCCTTAAGGCCTTCCGCGGGGATGCAGTGGCCTTTGTGAACAACGGCCGGAAGATCGTTCTTTCCCCATTGGAACAGGATGGGATTTTGGAACTGACCAAGGCCCATTTTAATGGGTACAATGAAGGTTTCGACACGGATATGCTCTTGGAGAAGTCCGGCATCCACATCGGGGACAACCATTTTGACGTACTGGCCGTCAATAATGAACTGTGTTTTGGGGAGAGCGTACAGAGCAGCCGTACCAATGAAAAATTCACCTCGGACGATTTTACCTTCCATCAGGGATTTATAGACGGGCTGGGGCTGACCTTGGACGAGAACCATGTGGTAAACCAGATCATCTATCTGGACGACAAGCAGAAATGGCGCAAGCTATTGGACAAGAAGATCGAGGAGCTGAGCAAAAGCTCCAATTTTGGGTCGCAGAACAAAACGGTGCTGAAAAAGATCGAGTACATCCAGGACCAGATAAACAATGATGACAATGCACGGATCGTCCGGGGCCATCTCAACATTATCTATTGGGACAGGGAAGAGAAAAATCTGGATAAGATCGCCTCTAGGATAAAGACCGAGTTCAAGGAACTGGACATCGTTCCCTACTATCCCAAAGGAGAGGAACGCAAGAATTATATCCTGAACAGCTATTGCTGTTTTTCGCCCAACTTTTCCAA